>Ga0268299_1000047_pt1:0-267500 | contig 461688 bp, 414 predicted proteins | sample NOBtaG_FD_193484 | JGI IMG/M metagenome (GOLD analysis project Ga0268299, IMG submission 193484) | Activated sludge microbial communities from bioreactor in Nijmegen, Gelderland, Netherland - NOB reactor | ecosystem: Engineered > Bioreactor > Aerobic > Activated sludge | place...
CGACGGTGATGCGGCCATCGCCGTTGGTGTCGTAGTAGGAGATGTTGGCGACCTCGAAAAGGCGGTCGCTTTGGATCAGCTTCTTCCATTCCTCGGTGTCGAGGGCGCCGTCGCCGTTGGTATCGTTCTCACGGACGGAGGCGGTGACGTACTGCACCCACTCGTCGCAGGAGACCGAGCCGTTCTTGTCGAGATCCCAGGTCTGGGCGGCGCCGATGAAGGTGCGGTCGAAGTCGGAGGTGTTCTTGAACGGATTGCTGACGCCGGATGCGCAGCCGCCCGCAAGCGCCGCCGGCAGCAAAGCCAGGCACATCAGCGAGCCGAGCGCACGCCTGTCAGCCATTCGAACTCTCCCCCTGGCGCCCCCGCCCTTGCTTCAGGGCTCAAATCGGTGCGGCAAAATTATGGATCGGTCCGACCGTCCCCTGCAACGTCCGCGGGCCAGTTGCCCAAGAAAATCGCCATTCTGGCGCTGTTTCAGAGCGATAGGTTGACAGGGCAGGTTCGATCGGGGATGGTGCGCGCAAATCCAGACGGCCCTGATCTCAGAGCCGCCGCCCTGCACATGGAGGCGCTAGCGCATCCGGGAGGCAGGGGGGTCAACATCCGACAGCGCGTTGCGCCCTCGGGTGCTGATTGCTTTTGCAGAAAGGATTAGATGTTTCAATCGCTCTCAGACCGGCTGGGGCAGGTTTTCGACAAGCTCACCAAACGCGGTGCGCTGTCGGAAGCCGACGTCAACGAGGCCATGCGGGAGGTGCGCCGGTCGCTGATCGAGGCGGACGTGGCGCTCGACGTGGTGCGCGACTTCATCGATCGCGTGCGGGCGAAGGCGGTCGGGCAGGAGGTGCTGCGCTCGATCACGCCGGGCCAGATGGTGGTCAAGGTCGTCAACGACGAGCTCGTGCGCACGCTCGGCTCCGAGGCGGAACCCATCGATCTCCATGCGGCGCCGCCGGTCGCCATCCTGATGGCGGGCCTGCAGGGCTCCGGCAAGACGACCACCACGGCCAAGATCGCCTGGCGTCTCAAGACGCGCGACAAGAAGAAGGTCCTGATGGCGTCGCTCGACACGCGCCGCCCTGCCGCGCAGGAACAGCTGCGTGTGCTTGGCGAGCAGACGGATGTCGCGACGCTGCCGATCATCGCCGGGCAGACACCGATCCAGATCGCCAAGCGGGCGATGGAGGCGGCCCGCCTCGGCGGCTACGACGTGGTGCTGCTCGACACGGCCGGCCGCACCACGCTCGACGAAGAGCTGATGGGCGAGGTCGCGGACGTCAAAGCCGCGACCAATCCGCACGAGGTGCTGCTCGTGCTCGACAGCCTCACGGGCCAGGATGCGGTCAACACGGCGAAGGCGTTCGACAGCCGGCTCGCCATCACGGGCACGGTGCTGACGCGCGCCGACGGCGACGGACGCGGCGGCGCCGCGCTTTCCATGCGCGCGGTGACCGGCAAGCCGATCAAGCTCATCGGCACGGGCGAGAAGTGGGACGCGCTCGAGGACTTCGATCCGGCGCGCGTCGCGGGACGCATCCTCGGCATGGGCGACATCGTCGGTCTGGTCGAGAAGGCCGCGCAGAACATCGACGTCGAAAAAGCGCGCTCGATCGCGCAAAAGATGAAGAAAGGCGAGTTCGATCTCGAGGATCTCGCCGATCAGTTGGCCCAGATGGAGAAGATCGGCGGCATGGGCGGCGTGCTCGGCATGCTGCCGGGCGTCGGCAAGCTCAAGGCGCAGATGAGCGCCGCCAACCTCGACGACCGCATCGTCAAGCGGCAGCGCGCCATCATCTCGTCGATGACGCGCAAGGAACGGCGCCAGCCCAAGATCCTCGACGCCAAGCGCAAGCGGCGCATCGCGGCCGGCTCCGGCACCAAGGTCGAGGACATCAACAAGCTGATCAAGATGCACCGCCAGATGGCCGACATGATGCGCGCCATGGGCAAGAACCGCGGAATGATGGCGCGCATGATGGGCCTAGGTGGCGGCGGGCCTTCCGACGCGGAGATGGCGCAGATGCAGGAGGAGCTGGGGCGCCTCGACCCGAAAGCGCTGGAGCAGCTTCCGGCGGAGCTCAAGGACGTGTTGCCCAAGGGATCTGGGCCCAAAGGATTGCCGGGCCTCGGGGCCGGCGGCGGGTTGCCGCGCGGACTTCCGGGTCTCGGAGGCGGCGGCTTGCCGGGTGGCCTTCCAGGCCTCGGCGGCTTGCTCCCGAAATTCCCCGGGGGTCCGGGGAGAAAGAAGTGACGACACCTTCAACCGACATCGGCGGCGTGCCGCCCATCAGCATCTAGAGAGAAAGGACTTCACATCATGTCAGCCAGGATCCGTCTTTCGCGCGGCGGCGCCAAGAAGCGCCCCTATTACTACGTCGTGGTGGCGCACAGCGCCTCGCCGCGCGACGGGCGCTACATCGAGCAGATCGGCACCTTCAACCCCATGCTGCCGAAGGACAGCCCTGATCGCGTGAAGCTCATCGAGGAGCGCTGCCGGCATTGGCTGTCGGTCGGCGCGCAGCCGACGGATCGCGTGCAGCGCCTGCTCGACGGCGCGGGGATCTTGAAGCGTGACGCGCGCAACAACCCGCAGAAGGCGCAACCGAAGAAGAAGGCGCAGGAGCGCGCCGCCGCCAAGGCCAAGGCCGCCGAGGACGCCGCTGCCGCAGCTGCGTCGGGCGGCGAGGCATAGGCCGGAGTCGCGTCCCGTACATTTCGCCTTCGCAAGAGAGCAGGCGTCCGCCGATCCGGGGACGCCTGTTTTTTTTGTGCACGCGGACACGATCATGGGCTTGGAATTGATCGCTATGCTGCATTTTCGCATCAGTTCGAGAACTTGTGGCTCGCCTACCCGGCTGGGTGTCGTGCCCGGCCGCGAACTGGCCTAGCCTCACGCTTCGGGCTGCCGTGAATGTTCTTTGGGGTGGCAGCTTTCGTGATGCGGCGCGGGTTGGGGAGCAGGACCGCCGGTTGCGGCGCGAGGCCGAGCTGGGCGTGTCCTACGGGGGCTACGGGGACGTCTTTCCATGCCATTGAAGACCAATCTCAGCGAGGCCGAAGCGGCCTGGTGGGACCGACGCAGCGAGGTGCTGGTGCAAGGCACCACGCTCATGAACGAGAAGCCGGATGTCGAGACCTGGACAGAGCGCGAGCGGCGCCTTTGGCTGTATGCCGTCGCCATCGGCAACCGGATCGAGCGCCTGCAGTAAGTCGGTGCGCGGGCAACGGTTTTCAATTTAAGGATGTGTCATAAACGTCCGCACAACCTTTTTCTGCCTCGTGCTAGCATTTGCACGCGTTGATCCGAGCGGGATTCGAGGGCGTGCTCACCGACGGCGTCTATGGACTGGTTTTCGTGAGCTGCGCTGCCGCCGAGGCGCATCGCAGCGATGGGATCGCCGTGCTGCGCGAGGGGCGCCTTCTCGGCTCCGACCGCAACGGGGGTGTGTTCCGGGGCCGCTGTCTCTATGATGCAGGCCGCGGCGAGGCCGTGGTCGAGGTGCGGCTTGCCGTGCCGCCGCATGGCGTTCTGCTCACCGGGCAAGAGGCGGGACCGGACGGGGCGACGATCGACGTCGCTCTGCGCTTTCCGCCGCCGAAGCCGGTGTCCCAGGCCGTGGTCGACATTGCCGGCGCGCCGGTGGAGGTCGAGCTGAAGTTCATGGGGCCGCTCGGCCCGTAACTCCAAGTGATGCGATCGATGGCAGAGGACGGCTCGCAAGCGGGCAAGGCGGGGCGGCGGGTCCTGCTCGGACATATCGCCGGGGCGCATGGCATCCGCGGCGCGGTGCTGGTGCGCAGCTACACGGCCGAGCCGGCGACTATCGCGGCTTACGGTCCGCTCGAGCGGGAGAGGGGCGGTCAGCCGCTCACGCTCGTGGTCGAGGGCGCGACGGCCAAGGGGCTCATCTGCCGCATCGAAGGCGTCGGCGACCGCAACGGCGCCGAGGCGCTGAAGGGCGAGGCGCTCTACGTTCGGCGCGAGCGCCTGCCGCCGCCCGAGGAGGGTGAGTACTATCACGACGATCTCGTCGGGCTGTCGGCGGTGACGGAAGCCGGGGAGATGCTCGGCACGGTGGTCGCGGTTGCCAACTATGGCGCGGGCGACATCCTCGAGGTGCGCCCGGACGGGGCGGCACGGACGGAGCTTTATCCGATGATCGGGGAGGTGGTGCGCGCGGTCGATCTCGCGCGGGGCGTCGTCGTGCTTGCTCCACCTGTCGAGGTGGATGCGGGGGACGAGGGCGCGGCGGAAGCGGACGATACTTAGAAGATCACGCATTTCGGTGTCGCGATCCAATCGAATCGTTGCGTTTGCGGAGGCTTGCGTGGGTCCCGACCTTCGTCGGGATGACGTTGAATTTGTCGCGAGCGCATCAACCCTACTGACGTCATGCCGGCGTAGGCCGGCACCCACGCAAGTTTCAACGATTTTGACGCTTGATGTGGGGTCGCGCTAGAGCCGCTCAGACTTGAACAAGCGGGGGAGGTCGCCGGTGAGGCCGGCGGCTTCGGAGACGAGGGCGCGCTTCACGGCCGGCAGGCGCTCGACCACGCCGAGGCCGAAATCTCGCGCGGCGCGCACGAACGTGTTGTCGTTGGAAAAGAGCTTGTTCAAGCCGTCGAAGGTGGCGGCCGACGCGAAGCTGTCGAAGCGGCGCCAGGTCTGATAGCGCGAGAGAACCTGCATGCTGCCGGGATCGAGGCCGATGCGCATGGCGTCGGCGATGACCTCGCTCAGCGCCGCGGCGTCGCGGAAGGCGAGGTTGGCGCCCTGGCCGGCAATCGGATGCACGCCGTGGGCGGCATCACCGACGAGCGCGAAACGCGGGGCCACATAGGTGCGGGCGAGGTGCATCTCGAGCGGCCAAGTCTGGCGCGGCCCGACGACCTCGATGGCGCCGAGGCGGCCGGCGACGCGGGTCTCGATCTCGGCCGCGAAACCTGCGTCGTCGAGGGCGATGATGCGCTTTGCCTCGTCGGCGTCCTCGGTCCAGGTGAGACACGAGCGATTGCCGGGAAGCGGCAGGATGGCGAACGGCCCTGCGGGGAGGAAGTGCTGGATGGCGCGTCCGCCGTGCGGGCGGTCGTGGGCGATGGTGGTGACGAGGGCCGTCTGTCCGTAACGCCAACCCACCGTGCCGATGCGGGCCCCGTCGCGCGACGGCGAGCGGCGGCCTTCAGCTCCAACGAGGAGCGAGGTTGCGATCTCGCGACCGTCGGCGAGGGTGACGGTCGAGGTCGAGTCGGCATCGGCGAAGGTGGCGATCTCCGCGGGGGCGAGAATGGTGAGGCTCGGGTCGGATGCGACCGAGCTCCAGAGCGCGGTCTCCAGCTCGTGTGCGGGAACGATGTGGGTGGCGGGCTCGGCCGTGCGCTCGTCTCCGGCTTCGAGCCGGTTGTCGTAGTGGAGGAGGACCGGACGGACGCCCGCCTCGAGGCTCGAGTCGGTGATCTCGATGTCGGTCACGGGCTCGGCCGATGCGGCGACGGATTGCCAGACGCCAAGCGTGTCGAGCATGCGGCGCGCGCCGGCCGAGAGCGCGAAAGCGCGTGCGTCGGGGCGTGTCGTTTCCTTGCGGGTAGCGCGATCGACGATGGTGACGCGGATGTCCTTACCGAAGGCCGAGATCAGCGCGCGAGCCAGGGCGAGTCCGGCGAAACTCGCGCCGGCGATGAGGATGTCGGTTCTTTCCCGGTTCGGCGGGGCGGGCATGGGCCGATCCCTTTGACGCATCTCGGCGCGTTGCGAGGGTGCGGCCAGCGGGTTCTTGACCCGTTAGCGGCCGCAGCCCATCGTCCGCCCCGTCATCGGTTGAGACCGATGATTCACGTTCCGGACTGATAGGGTCCGAAGCGATCATGGTCTAGCATCATTCCTCGAGAGTCTTCATGTCCGCCGCTGCCGAGCCTTCCTGTCCCGCTCTCGCTGGGTTGCTCGAGGTGCTCGATCTCGAGCGGCTCGAGGACAACCTGTTCCGGGGCACGAGCCCGCAGAACGGCTGGCAGCGCGTTTATGGCGGGCAGGTGCTCGGGCAGGCCCTGATGGCGGCCGGTCGAACGGTGGAGGCGGAGCGGCCGGCGCATTCGCTGCACGGCTACTTCCTCCTGGCCGGGGATCCGGCACATCCCATCATCTACGAGGTGGAGCGCATCCGCGACGGGGGGAGCTTCACCACGCGGCGCGTCAAGGCGATCCAGAACGGGCGCGCCATCTTCGCCATGAGCGTGTCGTTCCAGAAGGGCGAGGACGGCTATGAGCACGCTTCCGCCATGCCCGATGTTCCGCCGCCTGAGGCGCTGCCGTCGGCCAAGGAGCGCGTGGCGGAACTCATGGACACACTGCCGGCGAACATGCGGAGCTATTGGCAACGCGAGAATCCGATCGAGCTCAGGCCGGTCGACGTCACGCGCTACCTCAGCCGCGATCCCTCGCCGCCGCAGCAGAACATCTGGCTCAAGGCCAGCGGGCGGCTTCCCGACGATCCCCGGCTGCACCAGTGCGTGCTCGCCTACGCCTCGGACTTCACGCTTCTCGACACGGCGCTGATCGCGCACGGCAAACTCTTGTTCGACCAGGATATTCAGCTCGCGAGCCTGGATCACGCGCTGTGGTTGCACTTGCCGTTCCGGGCCGACGAGTGGCTCCTCTACGCGCAGGATAGCCCTAGCGCGGCCGGCGCACGCGGCTTCTGCCGGGGGAGCTTTTTTACACGGGACGGGCGGCTCGTTGCCTCGACGGCGCAGGAGGGCCTGATCCGCAAACGTCAAACGGCGTTCCTGATCAAATGACGGGCAATCACCCCTGCATGCATAATTATTGTGCAAGCGAAAGAGGCAGTGGTGGCTAATTTGTGGCCCTGTATTGTTAAAATCTAAACGTTTTCAGCACCCTACGTTGCATTCTCGAATCTGGCACATCTCTTGACTCTCCCTCCGTCGATTGTTGCCGGCCGTACGTCGGCGACTGTCGAGGCCTGTCTCGCGCCAAGTGACCGCGGGAGACGAAACTCAAGGGGTGCTCTCGATGAAGCTCATCACTGCCATCATCAAACCTTTCAAGCTCGAGGAGGTGCGGTCGAATCTGACCGACATCGGCCTGCAGGGCATGACCGTGACCGAGGTCAAAGGTTACGGCCGTCAGAAGGGTCACACGGAAGTCTATCGCGGCGCCGAATACGCCGTGAGCTTCCTGCCGAAAATCAAGATCGAAGTCGTCGTTTCAGGAGCCCTTGTCGACAAGGCCGTCGAAGCGATCGTGAAGGCCGCCAAAACCGGCCAGATCGGCGACGGGAAGATCTTCGTCTCTTCGATCGAGCACACGCTGCGCATTCGCACGGGTGAATCCAACGATGCGGCGCTCTGAACAACGGCTCAAAGGTCAACACGAGGGAGTTCTGGAAATGAATCTTGGACGATTTTCGCGGGTCGCAGGCGCGCTCGGCGCAGCCGCCGCGCTGACGCTTCTGCCGGAGGCAATAGCGTTCGCGCAAGACGCGGCTCCTGCCGCCGCCGCCGCGGCCGAGGCGCCGCCCACTCTCAACTCCGGCGACACGGCATGGATGCTCGTGTCCTCGGTCATCGTTCTCATGATGAGCCTTCCCGGCCTTGCCCTCTTCTACGGCGGCATGGTGCGCAAGAAGAACGTGCTCAATACCTGCATGATGGTGTTCGCACCGGCGTGCCTGCTTTCCATCCTTTGGATGCTCGCAGGCTACTCGCTGGCCTTCACCGACGGCGGCGAACTTCAGGCCTATATCGGCGGCTTGTCCAAGGCGATGTTCGCCGGCGTGACGAAGGAATCGCTGCAGGGCACGATTCCGGAATCCCTGTTCGCCTTCTTCCAAATGACGTTCTTCATCATCACGCCGTGCCTCATCGTGGGCGCCGTCGTCGATCGCATGAAGTTCTTCAGCCTCGTTCTCTTCCTGGCGCTGTGGAGCCTCATCGTCTACGTGCCGGTCTGCCATTGGGTCTGGGGCGGCGGCTTCCTTTCGAAGGAGGGCGTGCTTGATTTCGCCGGCGGCACCGTCGTGCACATCAACGCCGGCATCGCCGGCCTCGTCGCCGCTATAATGCTCGGCCGCCGGAAGGGTTACGGCACGGAGAACCTGGCTCCGCACAACCTCGTGCTGACGCTCATCGGCGCCTCGTTGCTGTGGGTCGGCTGGTACGGCTTCAACGCCGGCTCCGCCGTCGCCGCCAACGAAAGCGCAGCGATGGTTGCGCTCTGCACGCAGGTCGCGACCGCCGCCGCGGCGCTCAGCTGGATGGTCGTCGAGTGGATCATTCACCGCAAGCCGACGGTGCTCGGCGTGACGTCCGGTGCCGTCGCTGGCCTGGTGGCGATCACGCCGGCTTGCGGCTTCGTCGACCCGGTCGGCGCGCTCATCATCGGCGCGGCTGCCGGCGTCATCTGCTACTTCTTCGCGACGGCGGTGAAGCGGGCGCTGCGCTATGACGACAGCCTCGACGTGTTCGGTGTGCACGGCGTGGGCGGCATCGTCGGTGCCATCGGTACGGGCGTGTTCGCTCGTGAGGCAATCGGCGGTACCGCTGGCCTTATCGAAGGCAACGTGGCTCAGGTCTGGATCCAGGCTTACGGCATTCTCGCCACCATCATCTGGTGTGCGGTGGCCTCGTTCGTAATCCTGCTCGTGATCAAGATCATCTTCGGCCTGCGCGTCTCGGAGCCGACCGAAGTGGAAGGTCTCGACATCAATCTGCACGGCGAGGTCGTGCAGTAAGATCCTTGCGACGATCGACGGCTGGCGGTGCGAACCGCCAGCCGTTTTCGTGAGAGGCGCGTGTCCCCGTGGCGGTGCGCCTCGTGGTGTTGCCACCGTTTCGAGCGGCGCCGCTCGAAAAATAGGCGGCCAGAAAATTCTGCCTGCGTTTTGATCTCTCCGACGCGGACCTGTGCGTCACACTTGTGAACTCGAACAGGGATCAGCGCGTGGTTTCAATTGGTTGCGATCTCGACGCGGATTGGCACGAGTTTTGATACCCCGTTGCCGGTGCCTCACTCTCCCCGGGGTGAGTCGCCAGGGGCGCTCAAATGAAGGCCTCGCTTGGACAGCGTCCGGGTGAGGGCGTCTGCCAAGCCACGGCGCTTGGCGAAGCAGATGACGGCCGACACCGCAGAGGAGCGGCGGCCGGGGGACGTATCGGGGAACTGGCGAGCGCGATGCTCGCAAGTAGGGGCAACACGAGGGAGTTTCGGACACCATGACAACAGGACTACTGAAACGCGTTGCAGGCCCGCTCGGGGCGGCCGCATTCGTCACGCTCGGCAGTGCCAGCGCCGCGCTGGCGCAAACACCGACACCCGACAAAGGCGATTCGGCCTTCATGTTCCTCGCGACCATCGTCGTGCTGCTCATGACAGTGCCGGGCCTGGCGCTGTTCTACGGCGGCCTCGTGCGCTCGAAGAACATGCTCTCCATCCTCATGCAGGTGTTCGCCATCACCTGCATGGTGGCCATCATTTGGGTCACCTACGGCTACAGCATGGCCTTCACCAACGGCGGCGCGCTCAACGACTACGTGGGCGGCTTCTCGAAGATGTTCCTGGCAGGAGTCGATGCGACGACGCTGGCCGGCACCTTCTCCAACGGCGTTTACATTCCGGAGTACGCCTTTGTCGCCTTCCAAATGACGTTCGCCTGCATCACGCCGGCGCTCATCGTCGGCTCGCTCGCCGAACGCATGAAGTTCTCAGCAGTGCTGCTGTTCGTGGCGCTGTGGGTGACGTTCGTCTACTTCCCGATGGCGCACATGGTCTGGTACTGGGGCGGTCCGGACGTCTTCGCTGACGCCGCCAAGGCCGGCGAGCCCAAGCTCTCCGAGGTGCTGGCGGATGCTGGCCTGCTCTTCAAGTGGGGCGCGCTCGACTTCGCCGGCGGCACGGTGGTGCACATCAACGCCGGCATCGCCGGTCTTGTCGGCGCCCTGATCGTCGGCAAGCGCGTCGGCTACGGCAAGGAGCAGATGCCTCCGAACTCGCTGACGCTGACCATGGTCGGCGCCGCGCTGCTGTGGTTCGGCTGGTTCGGCTTCAACTGCGGCTCGAACCTCGAGGTCAGCGCGACGGCCTTCGTCGCCATGATCAACACGTTCGTCGCCACGGCTGCCGCCGGTCTCGGGTGGATGATCATCGAATGGCTCGTCAAGGGCCGTCCGTCGCTGCTCGGCCTCGCGTCGGGCGTGGTGGCTGGCCTCGTCGCGGTCACGCCTGCCGCCGGCTTCGCCGGTCCCATGGGCGCGATCGTGCTCGGCCTCGTCGCCGGTGTGGTCTGCTTCTTCGCCTGCCATTGGGTGAAGGCGCTGCTTCGCTACGACGACAGTCTCGACGTGTTCGGCGTGCACGGCATCGGTGGCATCATCGGCGCCATCGGCACGGGCATCCTGGTGAGTCCGGACCTCGGCGGCTCGGGCCTCGCGGACTACACGTCGTCGCCCGGAACGCTGGTCGCCGGGTCCTACGATATGGCCACCCAGGTCATGATCCAGGCCAAGGCCGTCGGCTTCACGATCCTGTGGACCGGCATCCTGTCGGCGATCCTGTTCAAGCTGGTCGACATCCTGATCGGTCTGCGTCCGAGCTCCGACTACGAGCGCCAGGGCCTCGACCTCGTCGATCATGGCGAGCGCGCCTACAATCACTGACGGCTTGCCCCGCCGCTGCCCAAGACGGCGGCGGGGCTGCTTCAACTTCGCTCCCGAGCACGCGTCTCCCCTAGACGTGCTCCAAACTCCCGGGGCCTCATCAGCCCCGGGTTTTTTTGCCTGGAGCGCAATTGCGCTCCAGGCATTTGATGAGACCGATGATTCACGCCGCACCCGGAAGGAGGCGCGACGATCGGAGCGGATAGGGTCCGGAGCGATCATGGTCTAGACGATGACGATGCGGGTGCGTGGGCCGATGTGGGCCAGCACCTTCAGCAGGTCGGAGCGCGCGAGCGCGACACAGCCTTCGGTGGGCTTCAATCCTCTCGCCGCGACATGCATGAAGATGGCGCTGCCGGCGCCACGCCGACGCGGGCGGCGGTTGTAGCCGATCACCACCACGGCGTCGTAAAGGCCATCCTCGCGCCAGAGCCGCTCGGCACTGGCGGGATAAGGATGGGCGACGCGGCAATTGTAGTTGCGATCGTCTGCTGCGTCGCACCAGACATCGGCGACGCGCGCCGGCGTGAGGAGAACGCGGGTCCGGGGCCGCATCATCCGGTCAGCGCGATAGAAAACCTGCTCAAGTCGGAACGTTCCGCGCGGCGTCGCGCCATCTCCTTCGCGCTTTGCCGAGCGCATGCCGCCGCGGCCCAGTGCGCAGCGCAGCACGAGATTTCCGCATGTCAGGCGGCCTTGGGTGCGCTTCGGCGCGAGGCTCCTCACGACGATGTTACGGACAGTGATGGCGTATTCCCCTAATTGAACGCATGGCCCGACCGGTAACCCTTCAGGCCCACGGCACCCTACCTCAGGGCGGATGCAGATGCTAAGAGGGGGACCGCAATTCCTCTCTCAAACCGGAGCCGCCGAGCATGAGCGCTGCACGCAGGATCCTTCTCGTCGACGACGACGAGGATCTCCGCGGATCCCTCCAGGATCAACTGGCCTTGCATGACGAGTTCGACGTGTCCGTGGCCGGCACCGCGGGGAAGGGCATCGAAGCCGCCAAGCTGGGCCATCACGACCTCGTCGTGTTCGACGTCGGGCTGCCCGACATGGACGGACGCGAGGCGGTGCGCCTCCTGCGCAAGGGCGGGTTCAAGAGCCCGATCATCATGCTTACGGCCAACGACAGCGACGCCGACCAGGTTCTCGGTCTCGATGCCGGCGCCAACGACTACGTGACGAAGCCGTTCAAGTTCGCCGTGCTGCTGGCACGCATCCGTGCGCAGCTGCGCCAGCACGAGCAGAGCGAGGACGCCGTCTTCACGATCGGGCCCTACACGTTCAAGCCGGCCTCGAAGCTGCTCATCGACGACAAGGGCGGCAAGATCCGCCTCACGGAGAAGGAGACGGCGATCCTCAAATACCTCTACCGCACGGGCGACAAAGTGGTCTCGCGCGAGACGCTGCTGCACGAGGTGTGGGGTTACAACGCCGGAGTCACGACGCATACGCTCGAGACGCACATCTACCGTTTGCGGCAGAAAATCGAGAAAGACCCCTCGAACGCCGAGATCCTGGTGACGGAGACGGGCGGCTACAAGCTCACGTCGTGAACAGGTTGTTCTCGCGTCTTCAACATGTCATGGCCGGCCCTGGACCCGAAAGGCCGAATCACCCGAGCTTCAAGAGCGATTTTGTGCGGCACCGCGTCCGGAGTGCCTTCGTTCTTGTTGCGGGATTTTCGAGATGGCCATCGACGCCCTGGTGTTACCTCTGCTCAACGTGCCCCTGTTCCAAGGGTTGAAGCCGCTGCAACTCACCGAGATCGCACGACGCGCCGACCGCATCGTCTACAAGCCGGGCGAGGTGATCGTGACGGCGCACGAGGGCGCGGACGCGGCGGTGCTGGTGGTTTCCGGCGAGGCGGTGCGCACGGAGGGCCCGGGGCTCGAGAACGGTCGGCGCGAGGACATCCCGGCCGGCGCCCTCATCTCCGAGATGACGATGCTGATCGAGACCGAGTGCTCCTCCACCATCGTGGCGCGAACCTCGGTTCGGGCGCTGCGCATCACGCGCTCGGAGATGCACGCGCACATGGCCGACGATCCCTCCCTCGCCGAGCATTTCATTCAGAAGATCTCAGGCCGGCTCACGTCCTTCGTGGAGAGCATGAAGGAGATCGACGAGACCCTGGCCAAGCTCGGTCCGCCGGCGGGGACTGTGCCGGCGATGGGGCAGGGGGCCCAGGTTCTGCACTAAGCAGCGACGAAAAACCGCGAAGATAAAATCGTTATATTTCAGTGTATTAAGTTCGGTTCGCGCTTGGCGGGCCGCTTGGTCTCTCTCCAGTTCCGCCGGGAACAGCGGGTATGGCCCCTTCGGGGCCATAGTCCCTTCATCAACCCCGGGACTGGAGAGACCCAAATGACCACGATCCGCACCCTCCTCGCCGCCGCGCTCACCCTCGGCACGCTGGCCGTCTCGGTGAACGAAGCTTCCGCCACCAGCCTCGCCGTCAAGATGGCCTGCGCCCAGGACTACTACGCCCACTGCAGCCAGCATCAGCCCGACAGCCCCGGCGTCCGCAAGTGCATGCGCGCCGTCGGCAAGAACCTCTCGAAGGGCTGCATCTCGGCTCTCGTCGCCGCCGGCGAGGTCTCGAAATCGGTTGTCGAGAAGAAGGTCGCCTCCAACTAGTCTTACCCCTCCGGCAAGCGAAACGGCCCGTGCGCCTCTCCAGGCACGGGCCGTTTTCATTTGCGGCGCTCCGCTTGCGGCTGATGCCCGCGATCAGCGGACGCGGCGCGGGTTCATGTAGAGGTCGGCCTCCTGGCGGTCGAGCTGGGGCTTCACGGTGCCGGCCAGCATGCCCTTGTAGAGCTGCTTCATGTGGCGGCGGCAGTCGCCATTGAAGACCATCATGGAGCCGAACAGCTTCAGCACCGTCATCAGGCGCTTGTCAGCGCCGGACTTGACGCGGCACTTCCACTTGCCGCCGATGGAGAACACCTTGCCGTCGAGGTAGCCAACCGTCTCGCCGCGCTGGTCGATCAGGGAGTAGTCGCCGGCGAGACTGATCAGGTCGCGCTGCAGGCGGTAGAACTCGGGCTGGCCCTTGCTGTCGATGATGAAGAAGGAGAAGTGCTCGGGCATGAGCGGCCATTTGTTGGCCGAGCGCTCGAGGTAGATGATGTACTGGTCGTCGTCGGTGTTGATCGAGTAGGTCATCACCGGCAGGCCGCGGGCGCCGATGGTCTGCTGCAGCGAGCGGCCGATCATGAGATCCATGGTGGCGCGCCAGTTGAGCTTGTCGGTGAAGAGCTTGATGACGAGGCGCTTGTCCATGCCCTTGGCCGTCTTCCAGGCCTCTTCGCGATAGCCGAAGAGCCCGGTGCGCTCGCCGTCCTCGATGATCTCTCCGAAGATGTCCATGTCGGTCGTGAACTGACGCGACTTGGCGCGGTTGCGGGTGTGCTTGTAGAGGCCAAACTCGGTGAAATTGAAATCGGTGATCCAGATGTCGACGACGAAGCGGTCCCAGCCGTCGCTCGCGGGTTTGGACGACTTTTTCTTCGCGGTCCTTCTTGCCTCCGCCTCGGTCTGCTTAAGAGCCTCGGCGCGGGCGTCGCTCGCTGCATCGGCGGCCGCGGCGTCGGCCACTTTGAGGGCAGTTGCAGTCATGCCGGTCTCCCTTGGGCTCCCGTGGAGCGTTGGCGAAACGCGAATCACTCGATTGGCGAAAAGCTAGCACCGGGGCCCGTGCGGGATGTGGCGCGGGTGCGGCGCGCGCGTGCAAAAGCTGTGGGTAGTCGCCCCGCAACCGATTGGACGCGTGAAGGTTTGCGGCGCGAAGGCGTGCGGCTTGGATTTTAGCGGGCGCCGAAAATGGCGGAGCCGACGCGGACGTAAGTGGCGCCGAGTTGGGCCGCTGCTTCGTAGTCGCTGCTCATTCCCATGCTGAGCTCGGGGAGGCCCAGGTCGCCTGCAAGCTTGGTGAGGAACGCGAAGTGGATGGCGGGTTCCTCGTCGACGGGCGGAATGCACATGAGGCCCGCGATCTCGAGGCCGAGGCCGCGGCAGTCGGCCAGAAAGGCGGCGGTCTCCCTGGGCGGGATGCCGGCCTTCTGCGGCTCCTCGCCGGTGTTGACCTCGATAAAAAGTTTCAGGGCCTTGCCCTGCCGCTGCTGCTCGTCGGCAATGGCGCGGGCGATCTTCGGCCGGTCGACGGTGTGGATGGCGTCGAACAGCTCGACGGCCTCGCGGGTCTTGTTCGATTGCAGGGGGCCGATGAGATGCAGCGCCAGGTCCGGGTACAGGGCGCGCAGCTCGGGCCACTTCGACTTTGCTTCCTGGACGCGGTTCTCGCCGAAGAGGCGGTGGCCGGCCTCGAGCACGGGCAGGATGGCGTCGCGGCCGAAGGTCTTACTGACGGCGATGAGGTGCACGGAGGCGGGGTCGCGGCCAACCTCGTCGGCGGCGGCCGCGATGCGGGCTTTCACGTCGGCGAGGGCGTTGGTCGGGGAGTGAGGTGTGGTCGGGTCGGTCATTGATGTGGGGTGTAACCCATATGCGCACGGCTTGAACATGAGAGGGATGATATGTGCAGAAAAATTGAAAAATTACACATATGGCGGTTGACATGGGTAGCAACTACCCCTGCGCTCTGTCTTATGTGTAGAAAATTACAAAATTTACCCACGTTGGTCATCATGTGGGTAACGGCGACCCATGTCTGGTATTTGTGGGTAAAAACTGCAAAAATCTACCCATGTCGATCTCCTTCGAGCCCAATCGCCCCTTCAACGATCTGCCCGCGCTGCCGCCGGGAACGGATCTCGAAACGAAGGCTGTCCTCAAGGCGTGTGTTCTGGCCCGCGCCAGACTCGCTGCACTCAAGGAGGCGGCTGCCCTCATTCCCAACCAGGATGTGCTGATCAACTCCATTCCGCTTCGGGAGGCGAAAGACAGCTCGGCGATCGAGAACATCGTCACGACCAACGACAAACTCTTTCGTTTCGCAAATGCGGATGCCAACCAGGCCGACACCGCGACCAAGGAGACGCTGAGGTACCGGACGGCACTGCTGCGCGGCTACGAAAGCCTGAAGGCCGGCCGGCCGCTCACTACGAACACGGCGGTGGAGCTTTGCCGCGCGATCAAGGATGTCGATCTCGATATCCGCCGCACGTCGGGCACGAACCTCAAGAACCAGTCCGGCCGGGTCGTCTACACCCCTCCCGAGGGAGAGGCGGTTCTGCGCGAGAAAATGGCGGATTGGGAGCGATTCATTCACAGCGATGTCGATCTCGATCCGCTGATCGTGATGGCTGTCGCGCACTACCAGTTTGAAGCCATTCACCCCTTTCCCGACGGCAACGGCCGCACAGGGCGCGTACTCAACATTCTCATCCTGATCGAGAAGGAGTTGCTCGATCTGCCGATCCTCTATCTCAGCCGCTTCATCAACGACCGGCGGAGCGAATACTATCGCCTGCTCCTTGAGGTGACGACGCAGCAGGCCTGGGTGCCGTGGGTGCTCTACATGCTCAATGCGGTCGTTGAGACAGCGGATTGGACCCGCGACAAGATCTGGTCGATCCGGCGCCTGATGGACCAGACGGTGCGATACGTGGCGACGTCGCTGCCGAAGATCTACAGCCGGGAGCTGGTCGAGCTCACGTTCGTCCAGCCTTATGTGCGGACCGCCAATCTTGTCGACGCCGGGCTCGGGACACGAAAGACCGTCTCGGGCTACCTCTCCCAGCTTGTCGAGGCGGGTGTGCTGCGCGAAGAGAAGGCTGGGCGCGAGAAGCTCTACGTCAACGTGCGCTTTCTCGACCTGCTGACGAATGACAGCAACGAGGTCGCTCCGTTCCCAGAGGTGACGAGTGCCGGATAGCGGCTTCCGCAGGGCGACAGGGCGCTCCTTGACCGCACCCCGCCTTTCAGGCTCTTTACCGGGCTAACTCCCAACCCGAGACACCTGAAACGCATGGCTACCGAACGGTACAACGCTCCCGCACGCGAGCGGCACTGGCAGAAAATCTGGGAGGAGGCGGGCATCTTCCGGGCCTCCGACGACCAGTCGAAGCCGAAGAGCTATGTGCTCGAGATGTTCCCCTATCCGTCCGGGCGCATCCACATGGGGCACGTGCGCAACTACGCCATGGGCGACGTGGTGGCCCGTTTCAAGCGCGCGAAGGGCTTCAACGTGCTGCATCCGATGGGATGGGACGCGTTCGGCATGCCGGCCGAGAACGCCGCCATCGAGCGCAAGACGCATCCCGCCACCTGGACCTACGCCAACATCGCAACGATGAAGGCCCAGCTCCGCTCGATGGGGCTGTCGCTCGACTGGAGCCGCGAGATCGCGACCTGCAGTCCCGATTACTACACGCATCAGCAGCGGCTCTTTCTCGACCTCTACAAGAAGGACCTCGCCTACCGCAAAAGCTCCAAGGTCAACTGGGATCCGGTGGATCACACGGTGCTCGCCAACGAGCAGGTGATCGACGGGCGCGGCTGGCGCTCGGGCGCGCTCGTCGAGCAGCGCGAGCTGACGCAGTGGTTCTTCAAGATCACCGCCTACTCGGACGAGCTCCTGGAAGCGCTCTCCACCCTCGACCGGTGGCCGGAGAAGGTCCGCCTCATGCAGGCGAACTGGATCGGCCGCTCCGAGGGCATGCTCGTGCGCTGGGCGCTCGACGCGGCGACGGCGCCCAAGGGGCATAAAGAACTCGAGATCTACACGACGCGGCCGGACACGCTGTTCGGCGCTTCGTTCATGGCCATCGCGCCCGATCATCCGCTGGCCCGGGCCGCGGCCGAGACCAATCCCGAGCTCGCGGCCTTCGCCGAGGAATGCCGGCGCATGGGGACGTCGGTCGCCGATCTCGAGTCGGCCGAGAAGCGTGGTTTCGATACCGGCATCCGCGCCGTGCATCCGTTCGACAAGACATGGACGGTGCCGATCTACGTCGCGAACTTCATCCTCATGGACTACGGCACCGGCGCCATCTTCGGTTGTCCGTCGGGCGATCAGCGCGACCTCGATTTCGCGCGCAAATACGAGCTGCCGGTCATTCCCGTGATCCTGCCTTCCGGCGCGAAGGCCGAGGACTTTACGGTCGGTGATACGGCCGTCGACGGCGACGGCACGATGATCAACTCGCGCTTTCTGGACGGTCTTTCGACGGACGCGGCCTTCGACGAAGCGGCCAAGCGGCTCGAGGGCCTGAAGCTCGGCAAGGAACCCGTCGGTCAGCGCAAGGTCAACTATCGGCTGCGCGACTGGGGCATCTCGCGGCAGCGCTACTGGGGCTGCCCGATCCCCATCATCTATTGCGAGGACGACGGCATCGTGCCGGTGCCGGTGAAGGATTTGCCGGTCAAGCTCCCGGACGACGCCACGTTCGACAAGCCCGGCAATCCGCTCGACCGACACCCGACCTGGAAGCACGTGAACTGCCCGAAATGCGGCAAGCCCGCCCGGCGCGAAACCGACACCATGGACACGTTCGTCGACAGCTCCTGGTACTACGTGCGTTTTACGGCGCCGCACGCCGCCAAGCCCGTGGACGCGACGGCGGCGAACTACTGGCTGCCGGTCGACCAATACATCGGCGGCATCGAGCACGCGATCCTGCACCTCCTCTATTCACGTTTCTTCTATCGCGCGATATCGGATACGGGGCACGGCAGCAAGAACCTGCGCGAGCCGTTCGCCGCGCTCTTCACGCAGGGCATGGTCACGCACGAGACCTACAAGTCCGAAGGCGGAGCTTGGCTGCTCCCGACCGAGGTCCGGCTCGAGGGTGACGGCGAGGGGCGGCACGCGGTCGAGATCGCGACCGGAGCGCCGGCGGCAATCGGCTCCATCGAGAAGATGTCGAAGTCGAAGAAGAACCTGGTCGACCCCGACGACATCATCGAGGGCTGGGGCGCGGACTGCGCGCGCTGGTTCATGCTGTCGGACAGCCCGCCCGAGCGCGACGTGGTGTGGACGGAAGCCGGTATTCAGGGCGCGGGGCGCTTCATCCAGCGCGTCTGGCGGGTCGTCGACGAGCTTGCGGACAAGGCTGCGCCTGTTGGTACTGCTCAACCTCAGCAGTTTTCGCCCGAGGCCCTCGAGCTGCGCCGCGCGGCCCACAAGGCAGCGCACGCGGTCGGCCAGAGCATCGAGGGCCTGCGCTTCAACGTGGCCGTGGCGCAGATCTACGAGTTTACCAATATCCTTTCGGCGGTGCTGGCCAAATCCGTCACAGGCGGCAAGACGAGCGAAGATCTAGCCTGGGTTCTGCGGGAGGCCGGAGAACTATTCGTGCAGATGATCGGCCCGATGATGCCTCATCTCGGAGAGGAATGCTGGGCGCGGCTCGGATACAACACTTTGCTCGCCAATCAGCCCTGGCCAGCCATCGACGCCGGGTTGCTCGTTGACGATAAGATCACCATTGCCGTACAGGTAAATGGGAAACGCCGCGATGAGCTTCTCATCGCGCGCGATGCTGCCGACGATGAAATCAAGGCCGCCGCTCTCAGGCTCGAACCCGTGGTACGGGCGCTCGAAGGACGGCAGCCAAAGAAGATCATCGTCGTGCCGCAAAGGATCGTGAATGTCGTTGCCTAGGGCGTTCTGCGCCCGGGTGTTCGGGTGGAGCCAGCGATCTCGCCTCCGGGCCGATGCTTCGGAAGCGGGCGGTGGACAAGGCAGGCGGGACGCCTGGGTGGACGGGGCAATGCGTTCGAGCGTCACGACGGACAGCGCGCGGAACCGGGGCGGCTTAATGCGCGCCGCGTCGCGGGTCGTTCTCGTGGCTGCGGTCGTCGCTCCGTTTCTCGCGGCGTGCGGCAACGGCGGTTTCCGCCCGCTCTACGGTTCGGCCAGCCTCGGCGGCGCTGCCGCGGATGTGCGGCTCGCCAAGATTTCCTACCCCACGATTCCCGGCCGCGTCGGCCAGCAGATCCGCAATGAGCTGATCTTCAACAGCACCGGCGGCGCGGGCGAAGTCGTTCAACCCGACATGCGGCTCGATGTGGCCATTCGCGAAAGCGTGACGTCGACCCTGGTGGCCGTCGACGGCGATTCCGGCAGTCAGGTGTACAGCGTGGAAGCAAACTTCCAGCTGGTGCGCATCTCCGACAAGCAGGTCGTGCTGTCGGGGACCAGCTTCGGGCGCGCGCCGTTCGAGCGCAACCAGTCGATCTTCTCCAACGTGCGCGCACGTGAGGACGCCGAGAACCGCGCGGCGAGGGTCGTCGGCGAGGATCTCAAGGCGCGCCTTTCTGCCTATCTCGCGGGCGCCGCCTAGGCCGCCGCGCTCCATGGTTGCCGTCAAGGCGCATCAGGCCCAGGCCTTCCTTTCCTCCTTCGACGGCAAATTTCGCGCGGTGCTGTTCTTCGGCTCCGATCCCGGACTCGCCGCCGAGCGTGCCGAGCAGCTGGCCAAGCGTGCCGCCGCGCGATCCGATCCGCCGGGCGAGCTGATCCGCATCGACGACGCCGATCTCGACACCAATCCCGACCGGCTCACGGTCGAGCTCGCAACGGTCCCCATGTTCGGCGGGCCCAAGATCATCCGCACGTCCACCGGGCGCCGCGTCAACGCGCAGAGCCTGAAGCCGCTCGTCGAGGGTGGCGCGCTCGAAGGCCTGCTCATCGTGGAGGCCGGCAACCTCAAGCCCGACGATGCGCTGCGCCTCCTGTTCGAGAAGGCGGCGACGGCGGCGGCGGTCGCCTGCTACAGCGACGGCGCGCAGGATCTCGAGGTCTTGATCCGCGAGATGATCAAGGCGGCGGGCGCGACGATCTCTCACGACGCGCGTCACGCGCTGGTGGAGCGGCTCGGCGCGGACCGGGCGCTGTCGCGGGGCGAGGTGGAGAAGCTTCTCCTCTATGCGGGGCCCGGCGCGGAGATCGGGGTTCAGGACGTCGAGGCGGTGGTCGGGGATGTCTCCGAGCTGGCGCTCGAGCGCGTGACGTTCGCGGCGGCGTCCGGCGAGACACGGCGCGCGGTGACAGAGTGCGGACGGGCGGTCTCCTCCGGTGAGAGCCCGCAGACGATCATTCTGGCGACGCTCCGGCACTTCCAGAGGCTGCATCGGGTGCGGGCCGCAATCGAACGCGGCAGCTCGCTCGACGACGCGCTGCGCCAGATGCGGCCGCCGCTCCACTTCAAGCAGAAGGATGCGTTCGCGGCGCAAATCCGTATGTGGACGACAGCGCGGCTCACAATGGCGCTGGCCCGCATCACGGCGGCGGCCAAAGCGGCGCGGCTTGCCGGCGGCCTCGAGGAGGCGCTTTCCGAGCGGTTGCTCATGGGGCTCGCCCAAATGGCGCGGGATGTGGCGGGCGCGCCCCGGTCGCGGTAGAACGGCGGCCAGCCGGCGACGTGGCGCGGGGCCATGCGCAGCGAGGAGAACGACACCATGCCAGGCACGCAATTCGATGTGGTGGCGATCGGCAACGCGATCGTCGACATCATCGGCCGCTGCGACGACACCTTCCTCGCACGCCACGAGATGGTGAAGGGGCGCATGGATCTCGTCGAGCCGGATCGCGTCGGCGTCCTCTATGGGGCGATGGGGCCGGGCATCGAGGTGTCGGGAGGCTCGGCGGCGAACACGGCGGTCGGGGTCGCCTCGTTCGGCGGGCGGGCGGCCTTCATCGGCAAGGTGGCCGAGGACGAGTTCGGGCGCATCTTCCGTCATGACATCACGGCGGCGGGCGTATCATTCAAGACTCCGGCCGTGGTCGACACCCCGCTCTCCACCGCGCGCTCGCTGATCCTCGTCACGCCGGACGGGCAGCGCACCATGAACACTTACCTCGGCATCAGCACGAACCTCGACGAGGGCGAGGTGGACGCGAGTGTCATCGAGAACTCCAAGATCGTCTATCTCGAGGGCTACCTGTTCGACCGCGACGCGGCGAAGGCGGCCTTCCGCCAGGCGCTTGCCATCGCCAACAAGGCCGGCCGGCGCGTGGCGCTGACGCTTTCGGACTCGTTCTGCGTCAATCGCCATCGCGACGAGTTCCTGGCCCTCATCCGCGCCGGCATCGCCATCCTGTTCGCCAACGAGAGCGAGATCCTGGCGCTTTACCAGACGGAGGATTTCGACGCGGCGGCCAAACGCGTCGCGGCCGACACGCGCCTCGCCGTGCTGACGCGCAGCGAGAAGGGGTCGGTCATCGTGGCGGATGGGCGCAGCATCGCCATCGAACCGCAACTTGTGGCGAAGGTCGTCGATACCACCGGGGCCGGCGACCTCTACGCGGCGGGCTTTCTCTATGCGATGGCCAAGGGTTTCGATCTCGAGGATGCGGGGCGGCTCGGGAGCTTCGCCGCGGCGGAGATCATCGGCCAGATGGGGGCCCGTCCCGAGGTGAAGCTCGGGCATCTCGCCCGCCTCAGGGGGCTGGTCCCGGGCTAGAGGCATGACTTGAAGCGATCCGCCTCCTCATACGTCGTGGTCGGGCGTGGCCCGGCCTGATTTGTTCCCGCAGACATACAAGTCGGAGACTCTTTTTCGCAACGGTTGTGAGCCCGAGCGAACTTCTCATTGGTTCATCTGATTATTCTCCTTTGCCAAGCAGGGCGAACAACATCAAGATTCCTCTCATCGAATCGTGATGGATGGACACTTTGGTCATGCCCTCCCGCTACGCTCGCCGCGGCCGACCGACAGGCAGCGGTTTAGACGACCGGGCGCAGCTTCGGCGCATCGCCGAGCTGATCAAGGCAGACCCGAGCCTCAAGCCGACGACGGCCATCAAGGCCGTCGGGGTTTCCGATCCGTCCGCGATCCGCAGATTGAGGGATAAGCTCAAGGCCGATGCACAAGGCGAGCCAGCGCATAGCGCGTCGCCATCTCCCGCACGGGGGCATGCGGCCGAGCTTCAGGAAGCGCGCCCGACGGGACGGCCGGTTCGACCGGCACAACCGTCGGGCGCCGCTCTCGACAGCGGGTTGGCCCAGGCTGCTCCCTTTACCGCATCGGATGCTCAGCTCGCGTGGTTCACGCAGTGGTGCGCGTTAGGTCTCTCGGCGATGTCCTCGACCATCGAGGCGCAGTTGGCCGTCATGGACGATTTTCTCCGTGTGCCCCAGGTGGCGTCGGTGTTGCGTCAGCAGGTTCTGTTCAACGAAGTGGCGAAAGCGTTCTGTCCGAAACGTCCGGAACTCCACCCTACACTCCACTAAGCACTGCCTAGAAACGACGACCAACCTCCAGGCCGCATCCCAAGCGGCCTTTTTTCATGTCCGTTGCGACGCCGCGTTTCGTATCCAACTCAGGCTTCGGCCCAGTCGGCGAGGTGGGAGAGAAACTCGAGGCAGCGGTCGAGCTCGGAAACCGCGATCCACTCGTCGGCGGTGTGGGCCTGGGCGATGTCCCCCGGTCCGCAGACGACGGCCGGCACGCCGGCGGCCTGAAACAGCCCGGCCTCGGTGGCATAGGACACGGCGCCCGTCTCGTTCTCCCCCGCAAGCCGGAGCGCGAGGGCGACGACCTCCGACATGCGCTCGGCGGCGAACGGCGGCACCTGGTTGACGCGGCGGATGTCGATGGCGGCTTCCGGGGCGATGCGCCGCATGTCCGGTAGGCATTCCGCCTCGGCGAAGTCGACGAGGCGACGCTCGACCGCTTCGACGTCGAGGCCCGGCGTGGCGCGGATGTCGAATACGAAGCGGCACGCGGCCGGCACGATGTTGGTGGCGTTGCCGCCTTCGACGATGGTCACCTGCAGGGTGGGATAGGGCGGCGTGAAGCGCGCGTTCGGCGGCAAGGCCTGAAGCTCGCGCTCGATCTCGGAGACCTTGCCGATGAGGCGGGCGGCGGCGGTGATCGCATTGACGCCGAGGTGAGCCATGCTCGAATGCGCGGCGCGTCCGGTCACATCGACCTGCCAGCGCACGGGCCCCTTGTGCGCATCGACGACCGTCATGGAGGTCGGCTCGCCGACGATGACGGCGCGCGGCTTCGCGAGGCGGTTGCCGAGCTCGGCGATCATGGGGCGCACGCCGGTGCAGCCCGTCTCCTCGTCGTAGGAGAACAGGATGTGGATGGGCACCTTCAGGGTGCGGCGGCGGAACTCCGGCACCATGGCGAGCACGCAGGCGAGGTAGCCCTTCATGTCCGCCGTGCCGCGGCCATAGAGACGCCCATCCGCCTCGCGCATTCGGAACGGATCGCTGGACCAGGTCGCGGCGTCGGCCGGCACCACGTCCGTGTGTCCGGAGAGGCCGATGCCGGACGCGCCTTCGGGGCCGATGGTGGCGAACAGCGACGCTTTCTCGCCGTCGGGTGTCGGGATGATCGCGGTCGCGACGCCGTGGCCGCCGAAGTAGTCCTCGACGAAGGAGACGAGGGCGCGGTTCGACTTGTGGCTCGTGGTGTCGAAGGCGATGAGCGAGGCAAGGATATCGACGGCCGCCTGGGTTCGCGCACTCCGCATTGTCAGTTCACGCTGCGGACGGCATAGGGGCTGTCGAGCGAGAAGGCCGGGATGGTGACGTCGAACAGTTGTCCGGCCTCGTCGGTCATCTGGTAGCTGCCGACCATGATCCCGGACGGCGTCGAGAGCGGGCAGCCGGATGAATAGGTGAAGGACTGGCCGGGCGGGATCACCGGCGTCTGCCCGACGACGCCCGGTCCGCGCACCTCGTCGGTTTTGCCGTAGGCGTCGGTGATGCGCCAGATGCGGCTCTTCAACTGGACGGTCTCGTTGCTCTCGTTGGCGATCTCGACGGTGTAGATCCAGAAGAAATAGCCCTCTTCGGGCGTCGACTGGTCATCGGAGTACTCGGGCATGACGCGGACGCGGATGCCGTGCGTCACCTGCTCGTATGGAGTCTCGTCGCTCACAACCCGGTTCCGTCGCCTTATTCCGAGGAAAGGAGCTTTACCACGGTGCTGCGCCGCAGCGTCAATGATCTTGGGAGGGACTGCCTCTCCCCGTTTTGCGGGGAGAGGGGATCACGCCGCGAGGGCGGTTTCGAGGTCGGCGAGCAGATCGTCGGTGTTCTCGAGGCCGACCGAGAGCCGCAACATGCCATCGGTGATGCCGAGCTCGGCGCGCGCCTCGGGGCCGATGCGGTAGTGGGTCGTCGTCGCGGGATGCGTGATGATGCTTTTCGCGTCACCCAAGTTATTGGAGATCTTGATGATCTCGAGCCCGTTCTGGAGCCGGAACGCGCCCGCTTTGCCGCCCTCGACCTCGAAGGCGATCATCTGGCCGCCACCCGTCATCTGCTTCCTGGCGAGCGCGGCCTGGGGATGGTCAGGGCGGCCGCAATAGATCACGCGCGTCACGCCCTTCATGCCAGCGAGTCCGTCGGCGATGGTCGCGGCGCTCGCGCTCTGCGCCCTGACGCGGATGGGGAGCGTCTCTAGCCCCTTCAGCATGACCCAGGCGTTGAACGGCGAGAGCGAGGGACCGGTCTGGCGGATGAAGTCCTGCAGGTGGTCGGTGAGGAACTTCTCGGTGCAGAGCACGGCGCCGCCGAGGCAGCGGCCCTGACCGTCGATGTGCTTGGTGGCGGAATAGACGACAACGTCGGCGCCGTGGGCGAGCGGCCGCTGCAGCATGGGGGTCGCGAACACGTTATCCACCACGGTGGTGATGCCGTTCTGCTTCGCCAGCGCCGAGACGGCGGCGATGTCGACCAGATCGAGCGTCGGGTTGGCGGGCGTCTCGAAGAAGAACGCCCTGGTGTTGGGCTTCACCGCGGCTTTCCAATTCTCGATGTCGCGGCCGTCGATCAGGGTCATGGCGATGCCGAAGCGCGGGCACAGCGTCTCGACGATGTAGCGGCACGAGCCGAACATGGCGCGCGCTGCGACGATGTGGTCGCCGGCCTTGAGGAACGAGAGGATGCCCGCGGTGACGGCGGCCATGCCGGTCGCGGTGGCGCGGGCGACCTCGGCGCCTTCCAGGAGCCTCATGCGCTCCTCGAACATGGCGACGGTGGGGTTGCCGAAACGCGAGTACTGGAAGCCCGGGTCCTCGTTCTTGAAGCGGGCCTCGGCCTGCTCGGCGGATTTGTAGACGAAGCCCTGCGTGAGGAAGAGCGCTTCCGACGTCTCGCCGAACTGAGAGCGCAGCACACCGCCGTGCACGAGCTGCGTCTCGGGGCTCCAGCTTGCCGGGTCGGCGGAGATCGGCGTCTTTTTCTTTGTCATCGGGTCGTGTCCTCGCGCGTCTTTGCATGGGCCCAATGATTCACGTGTCGGACTGACAGGGTCCGACACGATCATGGGGCCTGGCTTTGGCCCGAAGCGAATTTGGGCCACGAAAAAACCCGGCCGTCCTCCCCGCTTCAATGAGCCAGGGCGGACCAGTTGCCGGGTCACGCGCATGGGCCATCTTTAGCGAGTTGTTTAACGTGGCTGCAAGCCGGCCGGCCAAATCACCACGATCCACCCCGGGTCAATCCAATCCACAGGCAGGATAAGAGCCGATTAGCCCCTCCGGCCTCTTGGCGTCAAGGGGCGCTTCGTCTAGAGCGGAATTTGGGAGGACAAGGCCGGATGGCGAAAACCGAGAAAATCATCGCGCGCGAGGTGCATCCACTGCTCGGCAGCGCGGCGGCGGACGGCATCCTCCCGGTGCAGGCGATCCGGGCGCTGGTGTCGGCGGGGGCTCTCGTCAGCGCCGAGCCGCTCGGGGCGGGGCAGATCCAGCCGGCCAGCGTCGATCTCCGGCTCGGGCCGCGCGCTTACCGCGTGCGGGCGAGCTTTCTGCCGGGACCGGGCGGATCGGTCGCGGCGCGGCTCGACGATCTCGCGCTGCATGCGTTCGATATCGAGCACGGCGCCGTGCTTGAGACGGGCTGCGTCTACGTGGTGCCGCTGCTCGAGGCACTGGCGCTGCCGCCGGCCATCTCCGCGTCTGCCAATCCCAAAAGCTCGACGGGGCGGCTCGACGTGTTCACGCGCGTGATCGCGGACGGCGTCTCGGCGTTCGATCTTATTCCGGCGGGCTATACGGGGCCGCTCTATGCGGAGATTTGTCCGCAAACGTTCCCGATCGTGGTGCGCAAGGGCTCGAAGCTGTCGCAGCTACGCTTCCGGCTCGGCAATCCGCGCGAGACGGACGCTGGGCTCGTGGCGCTGCAGGAGCGCGAGACGCTGGTGTCGGGGACCAAGGCCGACATCCAGGACGGGATCGCGCTTTCGGTCGATCTCGCGGGCGACGGTGCGGGACTCGTCGGCTACCGCGCCAAGCGGCACACGGGCGTGGTCGACGTCGATGTGGCGGGAGCGCGTGCGATCGCGGACTACTGGGAGCCGGTCATCGCCGACGCAAAGCGGCGGCTCATTCTCGATCCCGACCAGTTCTACATCCTGGCATCGAAGGAAGCGGTGCACATTCCGCCCACCCACGCGGCCGAAATGATGCCGTTCAATCCGCTGGTCGGTGAGTTCCGCGTGCACTACGCGGGTTTCATGGACCCGGGCTTCGGGCATTCGGCGGCGGGCGGCGCCGGCTCACGCGTGGTGCTCGAGGTGCGCTCGCACACGGTGCCGTTCATTCTCGAGGACGGGCAGATCGTGGGGCGGCTCGTCTACGAGCGCATGATGGAGGTGCCGGAAACCCTCTATGGCCGCGACCTTGGCAGCCATTACCAGGCGCAGGGGCTGAAGCTGAGTAAGCATTTTCGTTGATCGATCCGAAGCGTTAGCGGCTTCCTTCGTCATTCCCGCCCAGCGACGGCGAAGCCAAGCGCGGAGCGGGAAACCAGCGCAAAACGCCTATCGCAAAAGATCTAAAGCGCCTTCGACAACTTTTACGCTGGGTTCCGGGTCTTGCTCGCGTGCGCTCGCTTCGCCCGGAATGACGAGGGGGCGTAGCTGTCGCGTTTTGCGGCGGCTGGAAACACGAGCGGTTTGGCGATGATGAGTCCGGTGGCGATGCGGTCACATGTCTGGATCCCGGCCTTCGCCGGGATGACGGAGAGTGGAGGCGACGGCATCCCCACAATCAAACGTCATCCCGGCGAAGGCCGGGATCCAGACACGTCGAGGGCTTACCCGCTCTGCTTCGCCGCGTCGGGGCACTGAAGCGGCTTTGCGGCGGTGAGGATGGTGCCGAGGACGCCCGGGAAGCGCTGGTCGATCTCGGCTAGGCGGAGCGTGTTCACCACCTCTGTGCCGCGACGCTCGGAGCAGATCAGTCCCGCCTCGCGCAAAATCTGGAAGTGATGCGACATCGTCGACTTCGGCAGGTGCTCGGGCGCGGCGGCCGAGCACTTCAACGGGCAATCGCCGCCCGCAAGCCGGCGCACGATCTCGAGGCGCACCGGATCGGCGAGCGCATAGAGGATGCTCTCGAGCTTGAGCTCGTCCGGCGCGGGATGCAGCAGGGGTCTTTTCATGATGCGGATATGACAGCAGGCCTGCCCTATTTCAATAGTTCTGTAGTATTGAACTACGGAATAGGCTCCCCATCTGAGCCCTATCCGGAAGCCTCCGAGGCGGACGTTTCCACCCCGTGCTTAAGGAATATGGCATTGGAAAACCTGGAGAAAACATCATGTCTCGCTCCCTCGAAGGCAAGGTCGCCCTGGTCACGGGCGCAAGTCGCGGCATTGGCCGCGCTATCGCGCAGCGCCTCGCTGCTGACGGCGCCGTGGTCGCGGTCCACTACGGAAAAAGCAAGGCGGCGGCGGATGAGGTCGTTGCTCAGATCACGGCGAAGGGTGGCTCGGCGTTCGCGGTCGGCGCCGACCTTGCTGCCAAGGATGGCGTGACGGCCCTGTTCTCCGCCCTCGACACGGCGCTCAAGGCGCGCGGCGGGCGGGCCCAGATAGACATCCTCGTCAACAACGCGGCCGTGGCTCCATTCGGCAATCTGGAGGCCACCACCGAGCAGGCGTTCGACGAGATCCAGAACGTAAACGTGCGCTCGGTCTTCTTCGCCAGCCAGGAGGCGGTCAAGCGGCTGCGCGACGGAGGACGGATCATCAACATTTCGAGCGGGGTCGTGCGCACGCCAATCGCGGATGCCATCGCCTACTCGATCCTCAAGGCGCCGATCGACAATTTCACCAAGGTGCTGGCGCAGGTGCTCGGCGAGCGATCGATCACCGTCAACGCGGTCGCGCCCGGCGTCATCGAGACGGACATGTCGGCTGCCTTCTCGCGCGATCCGGCGAGCATCGAGTTCGTCAAGAGCAAGCAGGCGCTGAAGCGCATCGGCCAGCCCGACGACATCGCCGACGTGGTCGGGTTCCTGGCGAGCCCGGAGGCGCGCTGGGTCACGGGTCAGGTGATCGAGGCGTCGGGCGGCACCAGTCTGACGTTCTGACGGTCTTGCGATCTACGCCCCGGCTTTTGCCGGAGTGACGGAGCTTGCAGCCACCGGACCCCACCCCCTGTCCCCCAAGGGTGGCTGCGTTATGCTACCTCCCTAGCGCTCCGTCACTCTCGCGAAAGCCGGGGCTACTTTGCCTTGAAGTAGTCGGCGAGGACGCGCTCGTAGATGGCGGTCAGCGTTTCGAGGTCGGCAGTCGAGACGTGCTCGTCGACGGCATGGATTGTCTTGTTGACGAGGCCGAATTCGACGACGGGGCAAAAATCCTTGATGAAGCGGGCGTCCGACGTGCCGCCGCCGGTCGTCAGCGCGGGCGTGCGGCCCGTCTCCGCCTTGATGGCGGCGCTCAGTGTTTCGACGAGAGTGCCGGGGCTGGTCAGGAAGACGTCGCCCGTTCCGGCGAACTCGAGATCGTAGGCGACGCCTCCCAAGGTGGCAGCGGCCGCGTCGCATTGCTCGCGCACCCACGTCTCGATGGTCGGGCGGCGCCACGTGTCGTTGTAGCGAATGTTGAGGGTTGCACGCGCGTCGGCCGGGATGACGTTCGCGGCGCGGTTCGGCACGGACATTACCGTCACCTGCAGGTTCGACGGCTCGAAGTGCTCGGTGCCGCGATCGATCTCGGTGGACGAGAGCCGGTCGAGAATGCGCGCAAGCTTCGGGATCGGATTGTCGGCCTTCTGCGGATAGGCGGCGTGTCCCTGGCGGCCGCGCACGACGATCTCGGCCGTGAGCGAACCGCGGCGCCCGATCTTGATCTCGTCGCCGAGCGCTTCGGGGTTGGACGGCTCGCCGACAATGCAGGCGTCCAGCGTTTCGCCGCGCGCGCGCATCCAGTCGAGCACCTTCATGGTGCCATTGATGGATGGGCCTTCCTCGTCGCCGGTGATCAGGAACGAGATCGAGCCGTTCAACTTGCCTCCGCTGGTCGCGAGGTGGCGCAACGCAGCTGCTGCGAAGCAGGCTACGCCGCCTTTCATGTCGACGGCGCCGCGGCCGTAGAGCGTTCCGTTTTGGATCTCGCCCGAGAAAGGCGGGACCGTCCAGGCGTCGATGTCGCCGGGCGGCACGACATCCGTGTGGCCCGCGAAGCAGAGATGCGGACCGCTTGAGCCGAAGCGCGCATAGAGGTTCTCGACGTCCGGCGTGCCGGGCTCGGTGAAGACCATGCGATGACAGGTGAAGCCGGCCGGGCCGAGCACGCTTTCGAGCAGCGACAACGCTCCGCCCTCGGCAGGCGTCACGCTTTCGCAGCGGACGAGCGCCTGGGTGAGTGCGACTGGGTCAGTGGCTTTGATGGACATGGCGGACGCTTCGCGGAAACGAGCGCGAGACATAAACGCTCGGGTCCGCAATCGCAATCGCGGCCTGCGGCGCGTCTGCGTTTATGGTGTTTCGACGCTTGCAGCCAGCGGGTCGGGTCCGTGGCGGTTCGGGCCGTCGGTGCCGCGCAGAAAACCGTTGTCGATGAGCATCGCCAATTGGAAGGCCGCCAAGCTCCAGAACATGGCCTTGCCGATGCCCGGCGCCTGCGGGTCGATGGACACGCCGAACTGCACGGCGACGATGTAGACCGCGTATACCGCGGGAAAGACGTAGCCGAGCCAGGATGGCCAGTCGCGATCGTTGCAGCGCTTGACAGTCACCGCGGCGAGCAGCACGAGGCAGGCCAGCTGCCACAGCGTATCAGACCAGTTGGGAGGCGGGATTTCGTCGGCAGTCAAGAACTCGGCATTCAGCGTATAGCCTCCCGCGATATTTGCGGTCAGCCAGATCGCGAAGCCGATCCACCACGATTGGCGGCCGATGCGGCCTCGAAAGCTGGTCAGCAGGGGCAAGAGGCGCATCGCAAAACCTTTTGTCGCCTGTCCAGGCTCAGCCAATCGGGCCGAGCGAGTCGCTCGCGGGTCTGGCCGGCATGCGCTCCTGGATGAGCTCGATCTTCTGCCAGATCTTCTGGCTGAGGTGGGCGGTCAGGCGCTCGACGTCGCCCACGGCATCGACGATGGCGGGGTCGCGGACCTTGTCGGCGTAGAGGGCCGCCACCTTGCTCGCGAGGGAGAGCAGCTCCGAGCAGTAGCCGAGATAGCGCAGGAGCTGAAACGGCGTCATGGAGCGGTTCGGCGATGACGACGTGCGGGGCGTTCCGAACGCGCTCGGGTCCTTGGTGAGCTGGTGCATGTCGATGACATGGATGATCGAGCGCAGCTCGTGCAGGCCCTTGAGCGCGCGGTCGCGGCGCCAGCGGCCCTCGAACGTGGAGAGGTAGAGCGCGCCGCCGCCGAGGACGATCAGAAGGCTCGTCGCGGAATCGACGCCCTGCATGACGTTGGTGAGCTCGGACGAGGTTTCGAGGCCGTGCGCGAGCCAGATCAGCCAGGCGAGCAGTGCTAGGCCGCCGACCAGAATGGTCCAAACCAGGATGCGCAAGGTGTAGTTCGGCCGCGCGAGCTCAGCGGCGCGGTCGGAGGTCAAGCGCGCGATCTCCGTCAGTTGTCGCCCCACGTGCTCGAGCCCCGTGCCCGGAAAGCGCTCGTGGATGCGGCGCACCAGGATTTCCAGGGTGTCGATGATCTTGTTGGGATCGAGCGTGTGGTACATGGGGTGACGAGTTTCTGGCGGGTGTGATCGCTTCACGCTAGCACAAGTGCGACCGGCGCCTCATCTTTGGATCAGACGTATCTGGATCCCGGCCTTCGCCGGGATGACGGTGTCTTGCGCCAGTCGGTTGGCTTTCATCTACGTCGCCAGATCTTAGTCGCGCAGAAGCTCGTTGATCGAGGTCTTGGCGCGGGTCTTCTCGTCGACGCGCTTGACGATGACGGCGCAATAGAGGTTCGGGCCCGGCTCGCCCGAGGGCAGCGGCTTTCCGGCCATGCTGCCCGAGACGACGACCGAATAGGGGGGCACACGACCGAAGTGCTTCTCGCCGGTCGCGCGGTCGATGATGGTGGTCGACGCGCCGAGGTAGACGCCCATCGAGAGCACCGAGCCCTCGCCGACGATGACGCCCTCGGCCACCTCGGCACGGGCGCCGATGAAACAGTTGTCCTCGATGACGACGGGGCCCGCCTGCAGGGGTTCGAGCACGCCGCCGATGCCGGCGCCGCCCGAGATGTGGCAGTTCTTGCCGATCTGGGCGCAGGAGCCGACGGTGGCCCAGGTGTCGACCATGGTTCCGCTCTCGACACGGGCGCCGAGGTTGACGAACGAGGGCAGCAGCACCACGCCCGGCGCGATGTAGGCCGAGCGGCGCACGATGGCACCGGGCAGCACGCGGAAGCCGCCCTTCTTGAAGTTCTCCTCGGTCCAGCCCTCGAACTTGGGCGGCACCTTATCCCAGTAGAAGGAGCCCGACGGGCCGCCCGCGATGAGCTCCATGTCGGAGAGGCGGAACGACAGCAGCACGGCTTTCTTGAGCCACTGGTTGACGGTCCATTCCCCGTCCCTCTTCTCGGCGACGCGGACCTCGCCCCTGTCGAGGAGGTCGAGCGCGGCCTCGACGGCCTCGCGCACGGCGCCCTTGGTGGCCGAGGTGACGGTATCGCGGCTTTCCCAGGCGGTCTCGATCGTGGTTTTCGGGTCGCTCGTCGTCACGGCCATCCCCATTCTGGTTGTGGTGGCGTTCATGGCCGCTTGGCCTGGGGCTGTCAATGAGGGCCCACGAGCGCCGCACAAATGCGGCAAAAGCTAACCCGACGTTAACACCCTTCGTCTAATCTTAGGGAAGCGGCTCGACTGGTTCGCACGAGGGACCAAGGGCCACACGCGGGTGTCAGTAGTGCGTATCGGGAGGTCTGCGTGCGTGGATCCCAAGACGCCGGTGCCAAGGGCGCCGGGAGTGTCGTGACCGCTGGTCCGTGGACAGCCCGGGACAGCTACATCGCCGAGACGGCGGTCACGCTCGATCGTCTCTCCGCCAAGATCGAGCGGCTCGAGCGGCGCGAGGAAGCGCTCAAGGCCCAGGTGGCCGAGCTGCACGAGCACGCGCAGCAGTCGACGCGGTTCCAGGCGCTGGCTGAAAGCCTCAGAAATTCAAGAGATTATAAGGTCGGTGAGGTTCTGCGTCTGGTCAAGGACCTGCGCGCGCGCCTCGAGGTCGTGGAAGGGCCGCGCGCGGATTTCGCCGGGCTCACCTACAAGAGCCTGGTCTCGGTCGAGCGCAAGCTCGTGGAGCTTTCGACGGCACAGACGCGCCATGCCGATCTCGCCGGGCGGCTGCAGCCCGGCAGCATCGCCATCGGCTTTTTGGCCGCCATCGTCATCACCTCGTTCGCGGGGCTCATTTCCTGAACTCTTAGCCCTACAGGCCGGCGCCGCGCATCTCGCTGGCGATAAGCGCCTTGGCTTCGGCGGAATCCCACGCGGCGGGTCCGGGCAGGCGGCCGATCTCGCGTCCCTCGGGGTCAATCAGGATCGTCGTCGGCATGCCGACCGCGCGCAGCGCGGAGCCCGAGCGCGTGGTCTCATCGGCGTAGAGCGCGAGCGACGTGACGCCGATACTGTCGAGGAATTTCCGCGCCGATTCGAGCCCTGTGCGATCAACGGCGAGGGCGACAACCTCGAACGTGTCCGATCCCAGCTCCCGCTGCAGCCTGTCGAGGGAGGGCATCTCCTCGCGGCATGGCGCACACCATGTGGCCCAGAGGTTCAAGAGAACCGTCTTGCCGCGGAAGTCGGCCAGGGTTTTCGCCGCGCCAGTGCCGTCAACGAAGTTAACGTCGGCCAGGGGCTGGGGTGCTTTTTTGTAGACGAAGGCCGGCATGCCGGGTGCCTTGCGGCCCGGCTCCGTGGCAGCGGCTTCGGCGCCGGGCTCGGGCGCCTCGGCAAGGCCGCTGTTGTCAGGCCGGCCAAGCGTGCCGTATACCGCCGCAAAGCCGACAAGAGCCGCAAGCGCGGCCAGGGCAAAAACGGCCGGGGTGCCTCGCTTGGGACCACCGGGCGGATTACTGTTTTCGTTCATCGCTCGTCTTCCATTGCCGGGATCTCGCGGAGGGCCCGTTCCGTGACAGATAAAAGCGCCAATAGCATGTGGGGCGGCCGTTTCGCCGCCTCGCCGGCCGAGATCATGGAGGAGATAAATGCCTCCATCACCTTCGACAAGGCTCTCGCGCCGCAGGATATCCGTGGCTCGAAGGCGCATGCGGCCATGCTCGGCGAGGCCGGCATCATCTCGAAGGGCGATGCGCGCGAGATCCTGCGCGGCCTCGACCAGGTAGCGGCCGAGATCGCGGACGGCAGCTTCACGTTCTTGCGCGCCCTCGAAGACGTGCACATGAACGTCGAGAGCCGCCTCAAGGATCTGATCGGTGCGGCGGCGGGGCGGCTGCATACCGCGCGCTCGCGCAACGATCAGGTGGCGACCGATTTCCGCCTGTTCGTGCGGGATGCCACGGACGGGATCATCGCCGGCATCGGCAATCTGCAGGCGGCGCTCGTCGCCAAGGCGGAAGCGCACGCGGCGACCGTTATGCCGGGCTTCACGCATCTGCAGCCGGCGCAGCCGGTCACGTTCGGCCATCACCTGCTCGCCTACGTGGAAATGCTCGGGCGCGACCGCGGCCGCTTCGTCGACGCGCGCCGCCGGCTCAACGAATGCCCGCTCGGCTCGGCGGCGCTCGCCGGGACGTCGTTCCCGATCGATCGCGCCAAGACGGCGGAAGTCCTGGGCTTCGACCGGCCGATGGCCAACTCGATCGACGGCGTCGCGGACCGGGATTTCGCGCTCGAGGTGCTGGCGGCGTCCTCCATCGCGGCGGTGCATCTGTCGCGCCTCGCCGAGGAAATCGTGATCTGGATGACGCCCCAGTTCGGCTTCATCCGGCTCTCGGACCGGTTCACGACCGGATCGTCGATCATGCCGCAGAAGCGTAATCCGGACGCGGCGGAGCTGGTCAGGGCCAAGGTCGGGCGTATCGCGGCGGCCTTCCACAACCTGCTCGTCGTCATGAAGGGGCTGCCGCTCGCCTACTCCAAGGACTTGCAGGAGGACAAGGAGGCGACCTTCGACGCGCTGGCCTCGCTCAGGCTGGCGCTCGCGGCCATGGCCGGCATGATCGCGGACCTGGAGCCGATCAAGGACGCCATGCGGGCTGCGGCCGGGCGGGGCTATTCGACGGCGACGGACCTCGCCGACTGGCTGGTGCGGGAGCTCAAGATGCCGTTCCGCGAGGCCCATCACGCGACGGGCGCCATCGTCAAGGCCGCCGAAGCCCAAGGGCTCGAGCTCCAAGATCTGCCGCTCGAGGTGATGCAGAAGGTCGAGCCGCGCATAACTAACGGAATTTATTCCGTTCTTTCGGTCGAGAACTCGGTCCGCTCGCGAAAGAGCTATGGGGGAACTTCGCCACAGAACGTCGCCAAAATGGCGCGCGCGTGGGCTCGGCGCTTGGAAAAGGAGGCGGCCGGGCGCTAAAATCCCCCCGGGACGAGCCTGGGTGGCGCCATTTGTCGTGGCGGCGCGGGTGTTTGGTCTTTCAAAGGCCGGGTTTCAGGGGTTGAATTCTGATGATGAGTTCGCTTCGCGCCATGTTTGTCGTCGCCGGGCTGGCGTTTCTGCTGGCCGGATGCGGCGTGCGCGGCGGCCTCGAAACGCCAGCTGAAGCCAAGGCGCAGCCCACCGCCGATGCCCAGTCCGGCGAAGGCAAGCCCGAAGGCGCGGCGCCCAAGCCGCACAAGCCCTTCATCCTCGACGGCCTGTTGCGCTAGCGCGCTCGACTGAGTGTTGCGCTGCGCGCGTCGGCGCTGTACCTGCGGGCGTCTAGCTTCTCCGACGCGGCCGGCTCCCATGCACCATTTCGCCTACAAGGACGGCGTGCTTCACGCCGAGGACGTACCACTCCCGCGGCTCGCGGGTGAGGTCGGGACGCCGTTCTACTGCTACTCGACGGCGACGCTCGAGCGGCACTATCGCGTGCTGGCCGAGGCCTTCGCCGGCCAGGACGCCGTCATCTGCTTCGCGGTCAAAGCCAACTCCAACCAGGCCGTGCTCGCGACCATGGCGCGGCTCGGCGCGGGCATGGATGTCGTGTCCGAGGGCGAGCTCAGGCGCGCTCTCGCGGCGGGCGTGCCGGCGGACAAGATCATCTTCGCGGGCGTGGGCAAATCGCGGGGCGAGATGGCCTACGCGCTCGGAGAGGGCATTTTCGGATTCAATGTCGAGAGCGAGGCCGAGCTCGTCGCGCTGTCGGAGGTGGCGTATGGGCTCGGCGTCACGGCACGCGTCGCCCTGCGCGTCAACCCGGACGTGGACGCCAAGACGCACGCCAAGATTTCCACCGGAAAGAGCGAGAACAAGTTCGGCATTCCCTATCTCAGGGCGGCGTCGCTGTTTGCGGAAGCGCGGCGGCTGCCCGGGGTCGACGTGTCGGGCATTCACATGCACATCGGCAGCCAGATCACCGATCTCGCTCCGTTCCGCGATGCGTTCCTGCTGATGCGCGACCTCGCGCTCGAACTGCGGCGCGCGGGCCATGCGATCCATCACCTCGACATCGGCGGCGGGCTCGGCGTTCCCTATCGCGGCTCGAACGATGTGCCGCCGCATCCGGACGAATACGCGCGGCTCGTCAAGGAGACGCTCGGCGACCTCGACGCCACGATCTATCTCGAGCCGGGCCGAATGATCGCCGGCAACGCGGGCATCCTCGTCACGCGCGTGCTCTACGCGAAGGACGGCGCGGGCCGCCGCTTCACCATCGTCGATGCGGCGATGAACGACCTCATCCGCCCGACGCTCTACGAGGCCTATCACGAGGTGTGGCCGGTCGATGGGTCTCGTGCCGGGCCGCTCGTGCTGCAGGACATCGTGGGGCCCGTGTGCGAGACCGGCGACTATCTGGCGCTCGAGCGTGAGCTGCCGGCGTTCGCGGAGGGCGATCTCCTAGCCGTCATGACGGCGGGGGCCTACGGGGCCGTGATGTCGTCCACGTACAACACCCGGCCCCTGGTGCCGGAGGTGCTGGTGCGAGGCGGGGATTACGCCGTCGTGCGTCCGCGGCCGAGCTACGACGACCTGATCGGTCTCGACCGCCTGCCGCCGTGGCTCACGTCCTCGTAACCGTCTTCTGGTGTGCGTGCCGAATCTTGCGTGGGCCCCGACCCCCGTCGGGGTGACGTTGCGTGTTGGTCTTGCCGTGTGCCCTATCCTCAACGTCATCCCTGCCTTGGGCGGGGATCTGCCCAACTGGGAATAAGGCACCGCATCAGCACGTCCATGCGTTCGACTTTGGCTCGGACGGATCCCCGCCTTCGCGGGGATGACGGAATTTATTGGTTCGGCCGCATATCCCATTTTCGACGTCATCCCGGCGGAGGCAAGTCCGCCAAGAGCACGCGATCCAAGGCAATCGACGCCTTTGCGGGACCTCTACCGGCTTGGTGAACGTTAGCGGATTGTAATGAAGGCCCCCCCGGGCCCATGCTAGGTTTTGGACCATGGAGATGGACCAGGGACCGAAGGCGGGTAACCGCGCGTTCGAGCGGAAGATCTGGCGCGCCCGCGTGGCGGCTGTCTTCGAGCAGCTCTGGCTCAAGAGCTGGCTCGTGCTGGCGGTGCTTGGTGCCTTTCTCGCCGTTTCCTACGCCGGGATCTGGCCGCGCCTGCCGGTCGCCGCTCACGTCGCTCTGCTCGCGCTCTTCGCGCTGGCGCTGGTCGCCGCGCTGGTGGCGATGGCCCGGGTAAAATGGCCCGCCCGCGAGGAGGCGATCCGTCGTATCGAGCGCGTCTCCGGCGTTCCGCACCGGCCAGCGACGTCCTATGAGGATACGGTCAGTGCGGCGTCGCCCGACCCGGCGACACTCGCCATCTGGCAGGCGCATCGTACGCGCATGGCGGGCCTGCTCGCGAAACTGCGTTCCGGTCCGCCGCGGCCGCGCACCGACCGCTTCGATCCCTTCGCCATCCGCGCCGCGGCGCTGCTCGCTCTCGTCGCGGCGACGGCGCTTCTCGGCGACCAGTTCGTCGACCGCGTGCGCGGCGCCTTCACATTCGGGTCGCAGATCGCGGCCTCCGAGGCGCGACTCGATGCCTGGCTCACGCCGCCGGCCTACACCGGACGCCCGCCCGTGATGCTCGCGGACGGGGCGGGAGGCGTGAAGCAAGTTTCCGCTCCGGGCGACGCGAGCACGCCAAAGCGCGTGCCGGAGGTGCCGATCAAGAGTCTTCTGATCGTGCGCGTCGGCGGCATGGGCGACACGCCGCTCGCGATCGAGGTCGCGCCGTTGGTCGGAAAAGGCGAACCGGTGGCGGTCGAGCGCGTCGATGCCAAGGTGCAGGAGGACGTCGGCGACCTCAAGGAGGTTCGCTACGAGATGAAGCATTCGGCGACCGTGCGCGCCGTCGCGGGAAGTACCGAGCTCGCGCGCTGGGAAGTGGTCGTGACGCCGGATGCGGTACCCAAGATCTCGCTCTCGCGTCCGCCCGAGCTTACGCCGCGCGGCTCGCTCAAACTCACCTACAAGGTCGAGGACGACTATGGCGTCGTGTCGGCCGGCGCTACGCTCAAGCGGCTTCCCGATCCGCCGCGCGATCCCAAGACAGCGTGGGCGCGGCCCGAGCCTCCGCGCGGTCCACGCGCGCCGCTGATGCGTCCGCCGAAGCTCGAGCTCAGGCTCCCTAAAGCCAACGCGACGTCGGCGGAGGCGCATACCTATTTCGAGATGGCCTCGCATCCCTGGGCGGGGCGGCGGGTGATCATGACGCTCGCCGCCAAGGACGCGGCGGGGCAGGAAGGACGCAGCGCCGGGTTCGAGATGATCCTGCCCGAACGCAAGTTTACAAAACCGCTCGCGCGCGCCGTGGTCGAGCAGCGCAAGAAGCTGCTCGAGGATAGCCGCTACCGGCCGGTGGTGGTCGGTGCGCTCGATGCGCTGACGCTCGAGCCCGAAGGCTTCATCGACGATTTGCGCGTGTACCTCGGCCTCAGGACGGCGCGCCATCGCCTCATCAGCGATCGTACGCGCGCCGGTTTCAAGAGCGTGATCGACCAGCTTTGGCAGGTGGCGCTCAGGATCGAGGACGGTAACCTGTCGGATTCGGAGCGCGCCCTCAAGGAAGCGCAGGACAAGCTCGCCAAGGCGCTCGAGAACGGGGCGTCCGAGGAAGAGATCAAGCAGCTCATGCAGGAGCTGAGGCAGGCGCTCAACGAATTCATGAAGCAGCTTGCCCAGGAGAACGAGGGCCAGCAGCAGCAGGAGGGGCAGAACCCCGACCAGCAGATGCTCGCGCAAGAGGATCTCGAGCGCATGATGCGCAATCTCGAGGAGATGGCGCGGACCGGGTCGCGCGAGCAGGCGCAGCAGCTTCTCTCCGAAATGCAGGATCTCATGGAACGACTGCAGTCGGGCCGCCAGGACCAGGCGCAGGCGCAGAAGAACCAAGAGATGATGAAAATGATGGAGGAGCTGGGCAACATGGTCGGCGACCAGCAGCAGCTCATGGACGAAACGTTCAACGAGCGGCGCGAGGGCGGCGACCAGCAGGGGCAGAAGAACGGCCAGAAGCCGCCTCCCGGCATGAAGGGCATGGGAGGCGACGGCCAGCAAGGCGACGTCGGCGCTCCGCCGGGCCAGTCCGATCAGGCGCAGCGCGGGCGTGGCCAGGGCGGTCAGCAAGGTGGCCAGGGCCAGCAGGGCCGTGGCGATCAGATGGGACAAGGCGACGGGAGGCGCGGTCTCGACGACCTCATGCAGCGCCAGCGTGAGCTCAAGGAGCGGCTGGGCCAGCTGCAGAAGCAGATGCGCGAGAAGGGCGGCCAGCCGAGCCAGCAACTCGGGGACGCCGAGAGCGCCATGCAGAGCGCCGAGGAGGCGCTCGAGCGCGGCGATCTCGCCGAGGCGACCGAGCAGCAGGGGCGTGCGCTCGATCAGATGCGCCAGGGCGCGCAGAACATGGCGCAGGAGATGATGCGCAACATGCCGCAGCGCTACGGCCAGTCGGGCGATACGCCGCGTGACCCGCTCGGGCGTCCGCAGCGCACGCAGGGCCCCGACCTCGGAACGTCGGTCAAGGTGCCGGACCAGATCGACGTGCAGCGGGCGCGCGAGATTCTGGAAGAGCTGCGCCGCCGGCTTGGTGAGGCCACGCGCGCGCCGACCGAGCTCGACTACCTCGAGCGGCTGCTCAGGCGGTTCTGAGGCCTTTGCCAACTCCCCACTGTCGAGTCTGCTGAAGCTTGCGTAGGCCCCGACCTTCGTCGGGGTGACGTTGAGATTGAAGCCGTCGGCCCACACCAAATACAACGTCACGCCGGCATCATGGCGGAGCCATGCTTCGCATGGACGCCCGGCGCCCACGCCAGTATTCGTGAGCGCGACGGTGATGTGACTTGCGTCGTCGCGATGGGGGCGGACAGACCGGCGGTCCCCTTTGATACTCCATGGCCGCCCTTGAGGCGGCCATCCAGGGGCTCATTGCTCGACGGTCGAAACACCCGCCCTGGATGGCCGGGTCAAGCCCGGCCATGGAGTGAGTGAGGGAAGCTAGAGCTGGGGCAGGCTGCGGTCGGCACCCACGCCAGTCTCGAAGCGCGAGACGGCGACTTACGGCGTCGCGATCGGTGCAGAGCGGATGCCGAGGCCGAAGATGCCCTGGTGGCTCGCGAAGGTGGTGGTCAGCACGCCGCCCGGCGGCGCGGCGCCGGACAGCCAGTTGCGGAACTGGCTCCAGAGGTCGACCGGCAGCAGCACGCCCTCGCGCTCGGTGAGCGGCATGGTGTAGGGCGCGAACGTGAACTTGTACTCGACGAAGTACGACATGCGCGCCGTGCGGAACTCGAGGCCGAACAGCGCCTGCCCGACCGCGCCCGCGAACTGGTACTCGTAGGTGCGCTTATCGTTGTTTGCGAACTGCACTTCGGAGTGCGGAAGCGTGATACCGGCGCCGAGGCCGACGTAAGGTTGAATGCGCGGCAGGAACGAGGGCAGACGCAGCAGACCGTTCAGCGTCAGCATGTTGTGGCCATGGCTGGCCTCGAGCTTACGGAAGATGTCGCGCAGCCTGGCCCGCTCCGGGGCCGGCGCGCCATTCAGCGTACCGGAGAAGGCCGCGTCCTCGTCGAGGCGGGCGATGGCCTTCGAGTGCGTGAAATCGAGCATGGTGCCGATGCGGCCCGCGCCGTAACGGACGATGCGCGCGCCGTAGTAGATCGGGTTGATGAAGGGCTTGCCGTCCCAGGCGACGTCCTTGGCCGTCAGATCGTGCACGCCCGGCTTCTCGATGACGACGTCGCTCGGATAGGTGTAGGGCACGCCGCCATAACCGGCGAGCATCCACTCCGGTGCGGTGGGGGTCGCGGCGGAGGAGGGCGCGGCGCTCTCGGACCGCTTCGCGCTCGATCCGTCGACCGATTGCTCGATCGCGATTGGTGCGACGGCGGTGGCGAGAGCCAGCAGGGCGAACAACGTCTCGGCAAGCGCGGCGCGCGGCAGCGCGCGCGTGCCGCGTCGCTCGTCAAACGCCGCCCAGGCGGTGCCTGTCACCGCGCGCATGGTTGTCCCCATCTCTACTTCCCCCAGCAGCTCCAAGTAGCCGATCTCAGAGGCGCGCTCAACGTGAACACGTCGCGCCGCCTGCGGCATCTCCGGCCATCAGGGCCTCGGCTTCTCGAGCGCATTCAGCATGCGGTAGACGATCTCGATCTGCGGCGCGTCGCGCGTCAGGTAGTCCTTGCTGGTATAGCCCCACCAGTCCCAGCAGCCCTGCGGGTTGACCGGGGATACGGCGGCCTCCGGGAACAGGACGATGAAGCCGTTGCCGTCCGCCCAGTTGGCGTAGCCCGACTCGCGAATGAACGCGTCGCCGGCCATGGCCCGGTTCTGCGAACAGCCATGATAGGCGATGTGCACGCGGCAGGTCGTTGATCTGGCGCAAGACACGGGAATGTAGGCGACGCCGCGGCTTCCCATGCCATGGTTGGAGAAGCCCTCGAAGAACGGGCGCTGATCGAATTCCAGGAAGGTGCCGGCGGGCGTGGCCACGCGCGCGGCGAGCGGACCGTAGATGCGCTTCAACACCTCGCCCGCCTGATCGTAGTCGCAGTCGACGACGTAGGGCGTGTCGGTGTTCTCGCAGGCCGCGCCCTCGCTCTCGGTGACGAAGGCGTGGCCCGCGGGCAGATTTGTGACGAAGGTCAGGTTGCTCTCGGGGACGCCGATGCGCTGGTAGAACTCGTACGCCGCTTTGACGATCGCCGGCACCACCGTGTGGTCGTTGGAGCCCGAGAACAGATAGACACGGTCGGATTGAAGATCCGATAAGGGATCGATGCGCCCATGCTCGGCGAGTTTTTGGGTTTTTTCGACCAGCAGGTCCACGTCCGGGATGCCCCAGAGCGCAAGCGCATTCAGCATGCAGCCGTTGATGGCCTTCGAAAGATTGAGGAAGGCGACGCCGGGGCCCGACATCAGGTCGGCGAAGGCGCTTTCGGCGCAGCCATAGGGTCCGCCGGCGATGATGGCGGCACCCGCCACGATTTTGGAGTGTGCGATGTGGAACTGCCCGGCCATGTAGGCGCCCGACGAGATGCCGGAGACCGAGGTCTGCGTGATGTCGGCGGCGACGGGTGGGAGCTGTGCGGGGGTCTTGTCGTCGGCGCCTGCAGGGGAAACCGCGAGCAGGGCGAGAGCAGCAAACAGGACGGTCGATTTGCGTATCAAGGAGTCACCATTCCAGCCGCTGCTTGTGGGCGAGCTTAGCGTGCAGGATGTGACTTTGCCATGGCGGGAATTTTGAACGCGCTCTGCCGGTTCACACCGTGCCTGATAGATGGCGCGGCGATCGGAGCGTGTCACCGCAGCCGCACGGTGACGCGGTCGACGCGGCCCTTGGCGTCGATGACCGTCAGCTTGGCGAAGCCGCGCCCGTCAGGCTGCCATTCGACCTCGCGGCGGCGCGGATCGGACGTCATCGGCGTACCGTCGATCAGCCATGTGAGCGGAAGAGCGCCACCGTCGGCCTTGATGACCAGAGGCTCTTCGCCGCGCTCCTCGACGTCGAGCTCGGAGCGGTCGGGCGGGAAGGAGATGAGCACGGGCGGCTCGAGGAACGGCCCTGACGCGACCGGGTTGTCGCCGGGCTCGCGGAAGCGCTTCAGGGGTGGCGGCAGCGTCGCGCCCGTGGCCTTGATGACGCCGGCCGGTGCGAGTCGGAACGGCGCCGGGCGCTCGGCAATGCGGGCGAAGGCGTCGAACAGGATCGGTGCGGCGCCGAAGCGGCCCATGAGGCCCGGCGTCGAGGCCGCGTCGGGGCGGCCGACCCAGACCGCGACCACGTAGCGGCCGTCGTAACCGATGGCCCAGGCGTCGCGGTAGCCGTAGGAGGTTCCCGTCTTGTAGGCGATGGCGCCGCCCTTGGTGTTGGGCGGGGGCGGCGCGTCGCGCAGGATGTCGGTCACGTACCAGGCGGAGACCGGCGTGAGCAGGCGCTTGCGGGTGACGGAGCGCGTGTTGGGCGCGCCGTCGCGGCTCCATTTCAAATCGACCGGCTCACCGCCGCGGGCGAGCCCAGCGTAAAGTCCGGCCAGATCCTCGAGCGTCATGCCGACACCACCCAAGGCGATGGCGAGCGAGGCCTGCGCGTTGGCCGGAAGCGACGGCGAGAGGCCGGCGCGGCGGAAGCGGCCCATGAGGCGGCCGGGGCCGACCGCGGCCAGCACCTTCACGGCGGGTACATTGAGCGAGTTGCCGAGCGCCTCGCGGATGGTCACCGTGCCGTGGAACTCCTCGTCGAAGTTCTCGGGCGTGTAGGTGCCGAAACGGGTCGGGCGGTCCTCGATCAGCGTCTCGGGGTGGGCGACGCCCTGCTCGAAGGCGAGGCCGTAGATGAAGGGTTTCAACGTGGAACCCGGCGAGCGGACGGCGCGCGTCATGTCGATGGCGCCCCAGCGGTCGCTGTCGAGGTAGCCGGCGGAGCCGACGTGGGCCAGCACCTCGCCCGTCGTGTGGTCGACGACGAGGACGGCGGCGGAGAGTTTGGGACCGAGGAGCTTCGTCTGCTCGATGGCGAGCTTCTCGACGGCGGCCTGCATGTCGCGGTCGAGCGTCAGGTGGTGGATGGCGCGCGCCGGGTGAGCCGCGACCTCGGACTCCGAGAGGTGGGGGGCGAGCTTCAAGACCTCGAGGCGCTCTCTCGGGATGCGCTCACCCTTGGCGCGCTCGGCCTCCGCCTTGGGCAGCACGCCCGCGTCGACCGCGCGATCGAGCACGCGGTTGCGCGCCTTCAGCGCGGCTGCGCTGTTGCGGTCGGGGCGGCGGCGCTCGGGCGATTGCGGGAGCGCGACGAGGAGTGCGGCTTCACCGGCCGAGAGATGGCGCGGCTCCTTGCCGAAGTAGGCCAGCGAGGCGGCGCGCACGCCCTCGATGTTGCCGCCGAAGGGTGCGAGCCTGAGGTAAAGGCGCAGGATGTCGTCCTTGGACAGTTCGTCCTCGAGCTGGAGCGCGCGGGCGACCTGGCGCAGCTTGCCCATGCCGGTGCGCTCGTGCTTGCGGTCGAGCAGGCGGGCGACCTGCATGGTGAGCGTCGAGCCGCCCGAGAGGATCTCGCCGTGGCGGGCGAGCAGATAGGCAGCGCGCAGGAAGGCGTAGTAGTCGACGCCGCCGTGCTCGTAGAAGCGCTTGTCCTCGAAGGCCATCAGCATGGCGAGGTAGCGGGGATCGACCTCGTTGACGTCGAGCGGCAGGCGCCAGCGGCCGTCCTTGGTGGTGAAGGCGCGCAGGAGGCGGTTGTCGCGGTCAAGGACGGTGACGGAGGTCTCCTCCGACCCGGCGAGCGGCAGCGGGCCGATCTGGCGCTTGGTGACCTCAAGCGTGATGCCGGCGGCGGCGACCAGGACCGTCACCGCCGCCAGCGAGAGGGCGGCGAGCCGCAGAGAGCGTGGGAGTGACGTTCTCCATCGCGATGCGCGATCGCGGGGGGTGGAGGAGACGCCCGTCTCTGCGGTTCGCCGTCGGTTGAGGAACGTGACGCGCATGTCGCGTTCCTAGTTCTTGGCCGAGACGACGAGCGTGCCGGCGCCGGAGCGCGCGTACCGTTCCGGCCGGTACATGTCCTCGACCGTGGCGGCCGGGTGGACGAAGGTGCCGGGCGTCACGGCGCGGACGATGTAGGCGACGGTGACCGATGAAGCCGGCGCGTGCGCGGCCTCTGCCGTGCTGCTATCCGTGCCCTCCTCATTGTCCGCGCTGTCATCGTTGCTGTCGCCGTTATCGCTCGACTGCGTGCTCTCCTGGCCCCAGAGGTTGAAGGCGGCGACGAAGCGATCATCACGGAACTCGGTGTGATCGGGACGGAGCGTGGTCTTCAGCCAGTCGATGGTCTTGATGTCGCCTGAGTCGACGAGGCGCGGGTTCTCGATCTCGAGGCCCGCCGGCAGGCGGTCGACGAGCAGCACGCGGCCAGCGGCCTCGTCGCTTTCGATCTTCACCACGGCGACCAGGCGCTCGTTCTGGGCGATTTCGCTCTTGCCGCCCGTGGCGCTCGCGAGATCGACCGGCTTGCCGTCGAGCGTGTAGTAGCTGCGCTCGACCTTGAAACCCTTCGACACCGCGGGCTCGGGCGTGAGGGACGCGCCGATCACGGAGACGACGGCGTCGGTCGGCTGGTCACCATCGTTGGTGATGACGATGCCTTTCTCCACCTCCTCGGCCGAAAGCGCGCGGACGAGCGAGCCGTCGGCGACAGGTGCGCCATCGACGATGAGCTTGGCGGAGGACGCCTGGTCGCCAAGCGCATGGGCGGCGAGCAGCATCCACGCCTGCTCCTGCGTGGAGGTGTAGGTGCGGGACATGTAGGCCTTGGCGACCACGTCGACGAGGCGCGGCGTCTCGGACTTCACGATGCCGGTCTCGGAAGCGAGCGTGACGAGGGCGGCGCCGTCGCGAATGTCGGAGCCGTAGTCGTAGCGCGCGAGACGGAGCTGCGCGGTGTCCTTGAAGGCGTCGAGGGCAGCCGCGAAGGCCGTCTCGGCGCGTTCCTTGTCGCCGACCATGGCGAGCGCGGCGCCGAGCTGGGCCTTGCCGAGCGGTGTCGTGAAGCGGTCGAGTCGCGTGTCGGCGTAGTAGCGCAGCTCGCCCACCGGCGCGCGGCCGTTGCGCGCCAGCACGTAGAGGGCATAAGCGCGATCCTCGCCGCCGGAGGTGAAATCCTCGCCGTTGAGCGCGAAGTTCTGGAGGCGGTCGAGTGCTTGGGTGAAGGGAAGCTGGCGCACGTCGTAGCCGGCCTCGCGGGCGCGCGTCAGGAAGTCGGTGACGTAGCTCGTGAGCCAGAGATCGGCGTTGCCCGGACCCCACGCGCCGAAGGCGCCGGAGCTATCCTGCATGTCGAAGACGCGGGCGATGGCGCCCTGCACGCGCTCGCGCAGTTCCTTGTCGGCGCCGATGCCGATGCGGGCGGCGACGGCGTTGGCGTAGACGAGCGGGAGCGCACGCGAGACCGTCTGCTCGGCGCAGCCGTACGGGTAGCGGTCGAGCGCTGTCAAGAGGCCCGGCACGTCCATGCGGGCGGCGGGGCCGACCGAGACGTTGACGCGCGTGCGGTTCCTGATCAGGCCGGCGAGCAAATCCTTGGAGAGGGTCAGCTTGCCGCCCTTGGCCGCGAGCGCGGCGACCGTCGTGCGCTTGATGTCGCCTGCCGGGGGCTTCACGTCGATCAGGAGGCGGCGCGACACGGAGAGATCGGCCGGGCCGGAGATGCGCACGTCGTAGGTGCGCAGGCCGACCTCGGTGGGCTTGAACGTCACCCGGTCGGACTTGCGCTCGCCGACCGCGAGATCGACGGTTTTCTCCGCAAGCGCTGTCTCGGCCTCGGTCTGGTCGAGGAGTCTGGCGGTGTAGGCGCCGGCCGCGCCGTCGACGTTGTGGAGAGAAAGATCGACGATGGCCTCGTCGCCGAGCGTCAGGAAGCGCGGGGCGGAAGCGGTGAGGGCCAGGCTGTCGCGGACGATGACGTCGCTCGTGCCGTGGCCGAGCTTGTCCTTCGACCAGGCGACGGCCATGACACGCACGGTGCCGTTGAAGCTCGGCAGCGCGAAGCTCACGGTCGCCATGCCGTCGGCGCCGACCTTCACGATGCCGGAGTAGTAGGCGACCGTCTCCTCGACGGGCGGGCTGCCTTCGAGGCCGGCGGTCTCCATGCCGTCGCCGCCGGAGCGCAGCTTGCCGCGCTCGGCGCGCATGCCGTCGATGAGGCGGCCGTAGAAGTCACGCAGCTCGAGGCCGAGCTTGCGTTGGGCGTAGAAGTGCGTCTCGGGGGCGGGCACCTGATAGCGGGTGAGGTTCAGGATGCCGACGTCGACGGCGGCGACCGTGACGCGGGCCTCCTCGCCGGCGGCGAGGCCTTCGACCTTGACCGGGATCGTGAGATCGGACGCGCCCTTGACCTTGGCTTCGGTGCCAACGGAGACCTTGAGCGTACGGCTCGCCTGATCGACGCCGATCCAGCGCACGCCGATGGCGCGGCTCGGCATGCGCTTGGCTGCCTCGTCCATCGGGCGATAGAGCAGCGCGGTGGCGTAGGCGCCCGGACCCCAGTCGCTGCCGACCGTGATGTCCACGTCGCCGCCGCCCTTGGCGAGATCGACTTCCTTGTAGGACAGGAGGCCGTTGCCGAGCACGGTCACGAGGGCCTTGCCGCCGTGCTTCGAGGCGATGCGGAGCTTTGCCGTCTCGCCCGGCTGGTAGGTGGCCTTGTCGAGGGCGACATCGAGCATCTCGGGGCTGTCGGCGGTCTCGCCGCTCGTGTACCAGCCCGCGTTGAAGACGACGCTCGACAGGATGCCGCCGGTGTCGGCGGAGCTGACCTCGAGGCGATAGCGACCGTAGTCGACGTCGGCCGAGATGGTTGCGGGTGCGCCGGCTGTCGCGTCGGCTTTGCCGTTGGCGATCTTGCGCGAGATGGTCTGGCTCTCGTAGGTCCAGTAGCCGTCGCGGCTGTACCACTGCCACGAGCTGTCGAGGCGGACGAGGTTCCAGTCGAGGCTCGCGGGCGTAGGCTTGCCGTCGGCGTCGAGCAGGACAGCCTCGAAGGCGGCCTTCTCGCCCTCGCCAAGGGACGACGTGTTGAACAGCGGCTTGATGCCGATCCTGGGCTCGCCAAGGTTCACGGGGAGCGTGATGGCGCGCTCGATGGTGCGGCCGCCGTCCTCGCGCAGGCGCACGATGACGTTGGCCTCGAGGGGCTTTGCCGTCTTGGTGACGGCGGGGAGCGAGATGGCGAGCGCGGCCTTGCCGTCGCCGCCGGTCAGCGGGAGGTTCTCGAGCGGCTGGCGGACGGGGCTCACGGTCTCGTCGGCGTCGCCGAAGCGATAGCCTTCGAAGCCAGCGAGATCCTTCGCCGAGGGCTTGACGACGATGTCGCCTTCGAGCGCCATGCCGGCGGCCGGAGGCCCGTAGAGGAAGCGGCCGGCGAGGTCGATGGTCTTGGTCTCGTTGGGCGCGAGCTGGCCGGTGCCCTCGGTCAGCGTGAGGTCGAGGCGCTCGGGGACGTAGTCCTCGACGAGGAAGGTGACCTGGGTCAGCGGGTCGGCGTTGGGATCGGCATGCAGCTTGGCGCGCCAGGTGCCGGTCATGGCACCGCCGCCGAGCGGGAGACGCAGCGTGCGGCCGCCGATCTCATTGTCGGTCAGCGCATAGCGGCCCTGCTCGACGCCATCCGGGCGCACGACGATCAGGGTGACGGGGAGCGGGGCAGCGACACCGGCCGCGTCGCGCACGATGGCCGTGACGTTCACCTCCTCGCCGGGGCGGTAGACGCCGCGCTCGGTGTAGAGGTAGCCGTCGAGCGGGCCGGGGGCGTCGCGGCCCTTCACGCCGCGGTCCGAGAGATCGAAGGCGTTGGAGGAGAGGTCGAGGAAGGCGTATTCGCCGGCACCGTTCTCGGCGACGAGGATGGCGGGAGCGTTGCCGCCCTCGCCGCGCGACTGGCCGGACTCGAAGCGCACATAGCCGTTCGCGTCGGTGGTGGCGGTGGCGAGCACCTCGTTGTTGCGGGCGACGAGGCGCACGCTTGCGCTCGGGATCGGGTCGGCGCTCGACAGCGAGCGCACGAAGGCGTGCACGCCGTCGGTGCCGGAGAAGGCGGTGAGGCCGAGGTCCGAGACGATGAACCACTGCGTCGCCTGCTCGCGCCAGCTCTCGGTCGAGGTTTGCTCGGAGGGACGTGCGATCATTGCGTAGGCGCCGGGCTTCAGCTCGCCGATGGCTTCGCTGACGGGGAAGGCGGCGGTGACCTCGGTGTTGAGCTTGCTCGGGATCTCGAGCTCGCCGGTGTAGACGAGGCTGCCCGTGCGGGTTTTCAGCTCCTCGAGCTGGTAGCCCTGCATCTGGCGGTCGAGGTCGCCGTTGTTCAGTGCGTTGGCGAGGCTGCGGTCGCCGATGCGGTAGACCTCGACATTCACCTTTGCGGTGTTGACGGCGACGAGGGGGATGCCCTGCTGGCCGCGCGTCGGCAGCACGTAGCTCTTGCCGGTGAAGTGCACCATCGGCTTGCGGTCGGGCACGTAGACGGCGAGGGTCACCTGCTTGGCGAGCGGCTCGTTCACGTCGGAGGGGAGACCGGCGCGGATCTGGACCTCGTAGCGCTCGCCGTGCACGACGCCGTCGATGCAGAGCTGGCTGCCCTCGACGTTGACGGACTGCGGGTCGCGGCCGTTGACGGCGACGAACTTGGCGAAGTCGACCTGCCCACGCGACAGGTTCTCCGAGAACTGCACGCAGACGCGGGGCGTGGCGGCGTCGGCATCGGTCGAATAGTCGGTCATGCGGAAGCCGTGCTCGGCCCGCAGTTTCTCGTAGCCGTCGCGCACGTCGGCGGCATCGACGAGGGCGAGGCTCGCCTTCAGCGCGTCGATGGCCGGACGCCAGTAGGAGCGGCGCTGCATGGCCTCGCCGAGCACCGCGAGCGCGCGGGCCTGCAAGGCGGGATCGGAGGTGAGCTTGTAGGCGCGGTAGGCGGCGCCAGAAGCGTTGACCGGAAGGTCGTAGGTCTCCGACTTCTCGGGGTCGGGCTTTACGGCGAGCAGGGCCTTGGCGAGGCCGAGCCAGCTCTCGGGGCTTTTTGCATCGGTGGCAACGGCGATGGCGTAGGTGCGGGCGGCGGCGCGCGGATCGGGTCCCAGCAGCTTGTCGGCCGCGAGGCGGACGTCGGGGGCTTTGCGTCCGTCGGACTGCCAAGTCTGCCGGATATAGGTTTCGTAGCGGTCGGCGTCCTGGGCGACCTCCTTGTGCACGAAGGGACGCGGCTCGTCGGCGGCGGCGATGCCGGTGATGAGGAAGAGGGAGCCAAGGAGAGCTAGGCAGAAAGAGCGCATTGCGGATCACCTGAATAGGACGGAATGGATTCGGCCTGACGCCAAATTTCCTTTGCCCACAATAGCATTGGACAGCCGGGGGCGGTGAAGCCCAACAGACCCGAATGATCAAACGTTGGCGGCAAGCGTGAATTTATCGACAAGTTCCGCTTAATGCGGATGGTTCCCGAGGTGCCTGTTCCGTGCGGAGCTGACAGGGGGATGGCGACGCCGCTGCGGCGCGTGGGACCTTCTCGAAAGAGGGTCTTTCCAGGTGAAAAGAGTGCAGTGCCCCCTCACCCGGAAGCGATGTCCATGCGGAGCAAGGCTGCGCCATGACCAATCGCTTCCGACCTCTCCCCACTGGGGAGAGGTGACGCCCACAAATTTCGTCTCCCGTCGGGGAGAGAGTTAGGTGAGGGTGCGAAGGTTCAGGCCTAGAGCCGGTTCACCTTAGATCGGCAGATCGGCCCACTCTCTTACTCCATGGCCGCCCTTGAGGCGGCCATCCAGGGCTGCTCGCGAGACGTTTGCATGGATGGTTCTGGATGGCCGGGTCAAGCCCGGCCATGGCGTGAAAAAGGACCGGAGTCCATCGAACGTGAACCACCTCTAGTGGCGGTGCGGCAGGGGATTGGGCCGCGCCATTCCGTCGGCGCCGGCGATCAGCGAGGGATCGAACAGCGTCGCCTGGCGCAGGCCGGTCCATTTCGGCTCGACGGCCAGAGTTCCCGCAGGCTCCGTCGCGCGCCAGAGCTGAGCGAAGGAGCGGGCGGCGTGGCCGGCCGTCGCGGGGCTATCGGAGAACAGCTCGTAGGCGTCCCGTTTCAGGGGGTCGCGGCGCATGCAGTCGCCGATCCAGGCGGTGACGCGGTCGAGGACGAGCTGCTCATGCGCGTCGAGCAGGCGGAGGTCGGTCGCGAATCGGCACTCGGCGTTGTCGAGGCTGGCATCGGGCATGCGGCGGCACAGGATGGCTTCGACGTTGATGCCGGCCGCGGCGAGGTCGGGCGCCAGCGCGTGGAGCGCACGAGCGGCGGGGCTGTCGGCGGAAAGTGCCAGCAGGCGGTAGGTCACCGTGCCCGCGGCGGCACCGGAGGCGCGGTGCGCTTCAAGATGGGCGGTGATGAAGTCCCTTAAGCGCGCTTCCTTGTTTTCCCGGGCGGCAACGTTCGAGCGAGCGTTTGGGGCGAAGCGCATGCGTTGGTGTCCTTGATTGGGTCGTCGTCCGTGGAGGCCGCAACCCGTCGTGCCGTGTTGCGGTCAATTTGGCGTCAAGACAGTTAAGCAAGTGTTGCGTCTTCCGGCATCGGTCAGCCCCTTTCGCGTGCCGGCCGCAGCCGTCCCGCCATGGTCGCCGCGCCGTCGTCGTCGGCGTTCACAACCGTATCGGACCTAAGGCTTTCAGAAGATTCCAGAACTTCGACGTCGAGCGGCGAGTCGCCGTGGCTCGCGGCCGACGGAGGAGCGAGGCGCGTCAGCGAATTTTTTTCTGAGGGCTCGCCGATGCCCTTGAGCGCGCGGCCGATGCGGCCGATCAGCCCTTCGGCTCCGTCGTCGGCGGGAAGGGTCACGGTCGCGGTCTCGCGCTTCAAGACGACCTCGACGCGCTCGGAGGGTTGGGCGGTCGTTTCGGCGGGCGGCGCGGTGTTCGCGTTGGCCGGCACCTTGGAAGTGTTTGCGGCGTCGGCGTCGTCCTCCGCCTCGGCGCTGAGCTCGGCTGCCGCGCTTCTGGCATAGGGCCCGAACACGTCGGAGGGGAGGGTGCCGGTTCTCACGGCGCCGAAGCGCGCCGATGTCCAGCTCGTGGCGCGATCTTTCGCCGGTGATGAGGATGTATTTGTAACGGGCTCGGCGGCGGGAGCCGGCTCGTGGGTCGTGAATTGGGGGTCACGCGCGGGTGGGCGCGCCGTGCGGGTCGGCTTGAAGAACGGTTCAGCCGGTCCGAACGCCGGCTCGGCGGCATGCAGCACGCCGCGCTCGAGACGCTGGCGGTGTGCCTCCTGCTCGGCGCGCCGCGCGGCGCCCATCACGGCGCCGAGGATGATCTCGGGCCAGGCGCCGTCGCGAAACTTGTAGACGCGGAAGGCCTCGGCATCGGCGAACTTCGAGCCTTGGCGGATGAGCTTCTTCCTCACGGCGCCGGTGAATGGAGTCCAGGTGCGGCTGAAGATGCGGTCTTTCTCGAAGCTGGTGAACAGGTTGGCGAGCAGCTGGGCCTCGGCGCGCAGCTCCTCGCGCTTGGACGGGCTCACGTTCTCCGGAGCGTCGAGCGGCACGGCGACGTAGTAGGCGCCGTGCACGTCGAAGACCACGTGGCGGAACAGCTCGAAGCTCTCGCGGATCTTGGGGTCGCGGTGGATGTCGTTGAAGCGGGAGAGAATTTCTATGACGGGGCCGCGCTCGGCCTCGCGCATCTTGGGCATCAGGCCACGAAGCCCGTGAGCGGGCCGCCCGATCGAGACCAGGAACAGGCAGATGTCGACGAAGATGGCCACCGCGAGGGGCACGTAGTCGCGTTTCGAGAGGCCGCCTCCTTCCTTGGAGAGCGCGGCGCCACGGCCGGATTCGATCGACTGGATGGCCTTCTTCTGCAGCTCGCGCATCTCTTCGGCGGAGGGCGGTAGCTCAAAGGCAAGGAGGCCATAGAAGGTCGTGGTGAGCCGCCGGAAGGCCTCGATGGTGGCCTCGGGTCCCTCCACGGCGGCGATGGTTGGCGTCTCGAGCGCCGGCAGCTCGCCGATGGCGCGCACGGCGCCGCGCAGGGCGCCGGCCAGCTCGGCGTCCGGGCAGGAAAAGCCGCCGGACTTGGGGTCGCCGAAGGCCGTTCTTTCCGCGCGGTCGGAGAGGTCCTGGCGCAATTGCAGCAGTTGCGGGTCGGTGCGCAGCGCGTTGAAGCCCGAGACCGTCATGTCGAGCTTGCGTCCGAGCGCCTTCATGAACTCGTTGCGGGTGCCGGACTTGGGATCGATGATGGAGCTTTCGGCGCCGGCGATCTTGGCGAGATCGGCGTCGAGCGCGGTCATGTTGCCCTTCACGGCGGCGACGCGTCCGGCGACGAACTCGGAGGCGAAGGAGAAGCGCGCGGCGTCCTCGTCGCGCATGCGGCGGCGGGGGCCGTCGCCGGGCTTCGAGTTGGGGCAGGAGGTGCCTTTCGCGCGCTCGGTCTCCGCCTTGGCGCGGGAGAGGGCGGCGAGCTGGACCAAGGTAGCGTTGAGCTGCTCGAGGCGGGTGGAGGCGGCGTTCAAGGAGGCCTGCACGCCGGTGACGGCGAGCTCCGCCGAGCGGGAGCTTTCGGCGCGGCTTTCCAAGACCTTCCAGTAGAAGCCGAATCCGAAGCCGACCGAGATCAGGCTCAGGAACAGGTAGCCCGCGATGTAGGCGAGGCGTGTCATTGCGCCGACGGGTGCGAACATCTGGTCGAGAAGCCAGACGATCATGATCATGAGCATGGCGACCGAGAAGCCGACGATCACTTTGTGGGTGAGCGGCAGGTCGCCCATGTTGGCCTGGATCAGCTCCAGCATGCCGACATAGGTCGCGACCCACGACAACGTGCCGAGGCCGATGATCAGGATGAGCTTCTTGAGGTCGCGAGGGGGGGCGTCGTCCTCGCCGCCGAAGGAATCAGGCAGCAGCCCGAGCTTGAACGGGCGTGCAAAGACGCGCTGCGAACGCCCCGAGTCCGGCGCGTACACCATGGGTGCCGACCTGTCCTAAGACCCGCAGAGCGCATGATCCGCACACTCCGCAAGTGCTCTACGCGAAAGCCGATCAGCCCCCGGCAATCGTGATCAGCGTTGTGAGTAATGGCGGTTTTTGTCGCGAGTGCGGCCGAGCCGTGTCGGAATCGGTGCTTGCCCACACGGCAGAACGGCACGCGGATGGTGCCGCGTGCCGTTCAAAGTCGCTTATTTGCTCGTCGTGATTGTCAGGCGCCGCTGCGCTCGCCGAAGACGTAGCCCGAGCCGCGGACGGTGCGGATCGGATCGCGCTCCTTGCCGCGGATCAGCGCCTTGCGCAGGCGGCCGACGTGGACATCGACCGTGCGCTCGTCGACGTAGGCGTCGCGGCCCCATACGCCGTCGAGAAGCTGGGCGCGCGAAAGCACGCGGCCGGGGCTTTCCATCAGGAACTCGAGGAGACGAAACTCGGTCGGGCCGAGATGGACCTCGCGCAGGCCGCGCGTGACCTTGTGGGCCGGGCGGTCGAGCTCGATGTCGGCAAAGCGCAGCACGTCGGCCATGCGGTCGGGCGAGGCGCGGCGCAGGATGGCCTTGACGCGTGCCATGAGCTCGGGAAGCGAGAACGGCTTCACCACATAGTCGTCCGCTCCGGTGGAAAGGCCGCGGATGCGGTCTCCCTCCTCGCCGCGGGCGGTGAGCATGACGATGGGGATGGATTTGGTCTCCATCCGCGCCCGCATGCGCCGGCAGATCTCGATGCCGGATACGCCGGGGAGCATCCAGTCGAGAACCAGAAGATCGGGCTTCTCCTCGGCGACGAGGATCTCGGCCTCCTCCCCATTCTCCGCATGCGAGACGCGGAAACCCTCCGCCTCGAGATTGTAGCGGAGCATCTCGGCTAGAGGAGCCTCGTCCTCGATCAGCAGTATCTTGGCGGTCATCGGCTATCGCTCATGTGCAGTTTCTTTCGCTCAATCCTTGGAGAAAAGGGTCGAGCTCGTGTCGTCGCCCTTGGGGCGGTCGTCGGCGATGTTCACGCCCTTGACGAGGAAGTGGATGGTCTCGGCGATGTTGGTGGTGTGATCGCCGACGCGCTCGATGTTCTTGGCGCCGAACAGGAGATGCGTGGAGAGGCCGATGTTGCGCGGATCCTCCATCATGTAGGTCAGGAGCTCGCGGAACAGCGAATTGTACATGGAGTCGATGTTCTCGTCGGCGCGCCAGACGGTCAGCGCGCGATCGGCGTTGCGCGCGGCGTAAGCGTCGAGCACGTCCTTCAACTGCGAGAGCGCCAGCTCGCACATGTGGCGCAGGCCGGTGATCAACGGCTTCGGGTGCGACTCGTGGGCGATGGCAAGGGCGCGCTTGGCGATGTTCTTCGCCAGGTCGCCGATGCGCTCGAGGTCGCCCGTGATGCGCAACGCGGCCATCACGTGACGCAGGTCGTTGGCTAGCGGCTGGCGGCGGGCGATCATGGAGATCACCTGCTCCTCGATGTCGCGCTCGAGCTGGTCGATCTGCTTGTCCGCCTTCACGACCTGCTCGGCGAGCTGCGGGTCGCGGCGCTCGAGCGCGTCGAACGAGCGCGCGAGGATGTGCTCGGCGAGGCCACCCATCTGGGCGATCTTACGGTCGAGGAGGGCAAGCTCTTCCTCGTAGGACTTCACAATATGCTCGTTCATCGGATCTGGTTCTCCTTTGGGCCCGGTGGCCACGGCGATGGGGCTCGTGGCTGCGGTCTTGGGCTCGGGACGGGCAGTACGCCAGGACATGAACCCGCCCAGCAGTGACTTGCGCTCGGTGGTGGTCATCGGGCGAGCTCCTGCTCGGGGCATGTATCGTTAGCCGAAGCGGCCGGTGATGTAGTCCTGGGTGCGTTGATCCGTCGGGTTGGTGAAGATGTCGGTGGTGGCTCCCTCCTCGACGAGGATGCCGAGGTGGAAGAAAGCTGTACGCTGGGAGACACGCGCGGCTTGCTGCATCGAGTGCGTGACGATGATGATGCAGAAATTCTTTTTCAGCTCGTCGATCAGCTCCTCGACCTTGGCGGTCGCGATCGGGTCGAGGGCCGAGCAGGGCTCGTCCATGAGGATGACCTCGGGACCGACGGCCACGGCGCGGGCGATGCAAAGGCGTTGCTGCTGGCCGCCCGAGAGACCCGTGCCGGGGTCGAGGAGACGATCCTTGACCTCGTTCCAGAGCGCGGCGCGCTTGAGGCTGGTCTCGACGATGTGGTCGAGCTCGGCCTTGGAACCGGCGAGGCCGTGGATGCGAGGACCGTAAGCGACGTTCTCGTAGATCGACTTCGGGAACGGGTTCGGCTTCTGGAACACCATGCCGACGCGGGCGCGAAGCTGCACGACGTCGAGGGTGGGATCGTAGATGTCCTCGCCGTCAATCTTGATGTTGCCGGTCACGCGGCAGATCGGGATGGTGTCGTTCATGCGGTTGATGCAGCGCAGGAAGGTCGACTTGCCGCAGCCGGACGGACCGATGAAGGCCATGACGCCGCGATCGGGGATGTCGACCGTCACGTCGTGCAGGGCGTGCTTCTCGCCATAGAAGACGTTGACGTTCCTGGCGGTGACTTTCGTCGCGTCGGCGGAGCCGGTTTTCACCGCGCGCTCAACGTCGGGGCTCGTCACATTCAGCATTGCTCACTCCAATGAGGCGGTTCTACCAACGGCGCTCGTAACGGCGACGAAGGATGACGGCGGTTACGTTCATGACGATCAGGAAGGCGAGAAGGATCAGCGTGGCACCGGCGGTGCGCTCGACGAAGCCGCGCTCGGCTGCCGTTGCCCACATGTAGATCTGCACCGGTAGCGCGGTCGCGGAATCGAGCGGCGTCTTGGGGAAATCGACGACGAAGGCGACCATGCCGATCATGAGGAGCGGCGCCGTCTCGCCGAGTGCCTTGGCGAGTCCGATGATGGTGCCGGTGAGAATGCCGGGCACCGCCAGCGGCAGAACGTGGTGGGTGATCGACTGCATCTTCGATGCGCCGACGCCGAGGGCCGCCTCGCGGATCGAGGGCGGCACGGCGGCGACCGCGGCGCGCGTGGCGATGATGATGGTGGGGAGCGTCATGAGGGCCAGCACCAGGCCACCGACGAGGGCCGCCGAGCGCGGGATGCCCATGAAGTTGATGAAGATCGCGAGGCCGAGAAGGCCGAACACGATCGACGGGACGGCGGCGAGGTTGTTGATGTTGACCTCGATGGTGTCCGTCAGCAGGTTCTTGGGCGCGAACTCCTCGAGATAGACCGCCGCCGCGACGCCGAGCGGCACGGCAATCAAGAGCACGATCAGCATCATGTAGAGCGAGCCGACGAGGGCGACGCCGACACCGGCGGTCTCGGGCTTGCTCGAGGCGCCGTAGGTGAAGAGCCCGGTGTTGAAATGCGTGCCGAGCAGACCGGATGCGGCGGCCTTGTCCAGCCATGCAAGCTGCTTGTCGGAGAGCTTGCGCCGGCTCTCGGACACGGAGCGGTCGAACTGGCCTTTCATTAGGCTGTCGACGTTGCCGTGAGCCAGGAGCTCGACGCGGACCGATTTGCCGACCAGCGCCGGGTCGGCAAGCACGGCCTGGCGCAGCTGGGCGTCGGCATTGGCGGAGAGAAGATCCTGGGCGGCCTTGGCATCGGCCTTGTTGGCCGGGTCGACGCCAAGCGCCTGGAACAGCGCGCGGCGGGCGAGCTTCTCGTAGTCGGCCATCATGAGGTCGCTCTGGCTCGGCGGCGATGACGAGCCGAAGGCGCTCTGGTCGAGGTTGACGTCGAGCGTGAAAGCCGTCTGCACGAAGGCCGTGTAGCCGCGCGCGAGGATGGTCCCGAAGAGAGCGATCAGAAACACGAGGCCGAACAGGATGGCGGCAACGCCGTACGCCCTGAAGCGGCGCTCGGCGCCATAGCGCTTGGCGATGAGCTTCTGCGCAATTGCCTTGTCACGCGATGCGATGAGAGAGCCGGATACCATAGGGGCTGATTCCACAGTCATTATTCGTACTGCTCCCTATACTTGCGCACGATGTAGAGCGCGTAAATGTTCAGCGCGAGCGTAAAGACGAAGAGCGTGAGCCCGAGCGCGAAGGCGACCAGCGTCTGCGGCGAGTTGAACTCGAGGTCGCCGGTCAACTGGCTGACGATCTTTACGGTGATGGTGGTCACGGGCTCGAACGGGTTCAGCGTCAGGTTTGGTGCGATGCCGGCCGCGAGCACGACGATCATGGTCTCGCCGATGGCGCGCGAGGCCGCGAGCAGGATGGCTCCGACGATGCCGGGCAAAGCGGCCGGCAGGATCACGCGCTTGATGGTCTCGGACTGGGTTGCGCCGAGCCCGTAAGAGCCTTCGCGCAGCGATTGCGGGACGGCGTTGATGATGTCGTCCGAGAGCGAGGACACGAACGGGATCAGCATCACGCCCATGATGAGACCGGCGGTGAGGACGCTGGTCGCGGAGATGGAGAGGCCAACCTGCGCGCCAAGGTCGCGCAGCAGCGGACCGAAGGTGATCAAGGCAAAGAAGCCGTAGACGATGGTCGGGATGCCGGCCAGGATCTCAAGCATCGGCTTGGCGGCCGTGCGCACGGCTCCGGAGGCGTACTCGGACATGTAGACGGCGCTGAACAGACCGACCGGGACCGCGACCAGAAGCGCGACCATCGAAATGTAGAGCGTGCCCCAGAGCAGCGGCAGCAGGCCGAACTGGCCGCCGGAAGAGCCGCTGCCGCCCGCGGCGGAGAAGCGCGGATCCCATACCGTGCCGAACAGGAATTCCTGGATCGGAACCATGGAGAAGAAGTGAATGCTCTCGAACAGCATCGAGAGTACGATGCCGAGGGTGGTCAGAATGGCGACCATGGAGCAGCCGAGCAGACCAGCCAGGGCCACCTTCTCGACGGCGTTGCGGGACCTGAGCTTGGGTCCCACCTGAAAATAGCCGAACACCAACCCCAGCAGGGAGAGGCCGATCCCCGAGAGCGTGATCAGGAGCTGGCTCGAGTTCTTGAGGGTCAACTGATAGCGGGCCGTGTCAACCGCGGAGGGCTCGGGGGTGACGGCGAGCGGGACGCCCTTGGTCAGAAGGAGCGCCTTGATGTCGGTCGAGGGGTCGAGAGTCTTCTCGGACTCCTCTGGCGTCAGGAGCGAAAGGCCGCGCTCGATGATGTTGATCGTCGAGAGGGTCAGGTTCTTGGCCTGCTCGGGGCCGGACTGGATGCTTTCCGGCAGCTTCGAGCCGACCAGCGAGGAAATCACCATCGGCGAGACGGCGGACCAAAGGATGATCAGGAACAGGGCCGGAAGCGTCGCCCACAGCAGGACATAGGCGCCGTAGTAGCCGGGCCGCGAATGCAGCTTCGACGTCTTGCCCTCCACCGACGCGCGCGCGCGCCGATTTCCGAGGAGCCACCCTACAAAGCCGAGGGCGATGACGATCGAGATCAACAGGGTGGTCGACACGGGTTTTTCTTCCTCGCTCGCAAGCTAACGCATGGTTCGCAGGCGCCGCCTGGTCGCGGCTCGCGTTTCGGAATCGAAGCGGTCGGTTCACGGACAAAAAAGAAGGGAGAGCGGCACAACTCAGCCGGCTCCCCCTTCTCTACTCTTGTCGTACTCAGAGCGATAAGGGCGAAGCGTCGTGCTTACTTCGCGGCGCTCTCGAGGACCTTGCCGGTCTTCACGAGTTCCTGGACCTCGGCGCGCTCGGCGTCGGGGAGCGGCACAAGGCCGTACTCGGCAAGCGGGCCATCGGCCGAGAGGAGCTTGTCGGACGTGAAGTACTCGACATACTCCTTGAGGCCGGGGATCACGCCGAGATGGGCCTTCTTCACGTAGAAGAAGAGCGGACGCGAAACCGGGTACTTGCCCGAGGCAACGGTCTCAACCGACGGCTCGACGCCGGAGATGGTCGCGACCTTCAACTTGTCCTTGTTGTTCTCGTAGAACGAGAGACCGAACACGCCCACGCCCTGCTTGTTCGAGTCGATGCGAGCCAGCGTCTCGGTGTAGTCGCCATCGATGTCGACAGCGGCGCCGTCCTTGCGGACCTTCACGGCAGCCTTGTCGGCATTCTTCTTCTTCTCGGCATCGTCCTTGCCCTCAGCCTTGGCGAGGAGCAGCTTGTCGGCGCCGGTTGCCTTGGCGCCAGCGTGCAGGACCTTCTCCTCGAAGACTTCGCGCGTGCCGTGCTTCTCGCCCGGGATGAAGGCGACGATCGGCCAATCGGGAAGGTCGGCGTTGACCTCTTTCCAGGTCTTCGCGGCGTTGGGGACCATGGCGCCGTCCTTCGGCACCTCAGCGGCGAGGGCGAGGTAGATGTCCTTCGGCTCGAGCTTCCAGTCGCCGGCCCCGGCGTCAACGGCGAAGACGATGCCGTCATAGCCGAACTTCACCTCGACGATGTCCGTCACGCCGTTCTTGGCGCAATCTTCCTGCTCGGCGCCCTTGATCTTGCGCGAGGAGTTGGCAACGTCGATCTTGTCCTCGCCGACGCCAGCGCAGAACTGCTTGATACCAGCGCCCGAACCGCCCGACTCGATGATCGGCGTCTTGAAGTTCGAGAAGGTCTTGCCGAACTGCTCGGCAACGATGTTGGCGTAGGGCAGAACCGTAGATGATCCTGCAACCTTGACCTGGTCGCGCGCCACGGCCGCACAGGCAAACGCGCCCAATCCGACGGCGATGGCCGTCGTATAGGCGATGAACTTGCTGTTCACGCTAATCTCCATTGTCTCGAGGACTTTAGCATCGAGCGTGGCCCTCCGCCTGCGCTCGGCTCCTGAGGCCCTTGACCCCCGGCGGCTTTCTTCTAGCGGTCTGAGGCTTCGGATTTATGACAGTGTAATAAGCTGAAAATAAATAGCAAATGTCGGTTTTGAAAGGTCGATCGGCTGGCAGGGTTACCTGCCAGGGGAATGGACCTCGCCGGTGGCGTACGGGGCGTTGCTGGCATGCGCAACACGCCGTTCTCAGGGGGAAAATGCCCCTCCGGACTCCCCCGGCCGCGTCCTCTCAAAGTCGGCCGGTCATTCGATCGCGGGGTGTCCGCTCGCCTTGTCGTTGACAGCCCTCGATCCCGGTCTCATGAACACAAGGCTCGCTTTTTTACCTTCTTTCAGCGCACGAGGTCGTCCGCCGCCATGGTTCAGCTCACCCTTCCCAAGAACTCGAAGGTCCAGGCGGGCAAGAGCTGGAACGCACCGGATGTCAAAGGGCGCTGGCGCGAGTTTCGGATCTATCGCTGGAACCCGGACGACGGCGACAATCCCCGCATCGACACCTATTGGATCGACGAGGAGCAGTGCGGGCCCATGGTGCTCGACGCCCTCATCAAGATCAAAAACGAGATCGATCCGACGCTCACGTTCCGCCGCTCCTGCCGGGAAGGCATCTGCGGCTCGTGCGCCATGAACATCGACGGCACCAACGATCTCGCCTGCCTCAAAGGGCTCGACGAGGTCACGGGCCCGATCCGGGTCTATCCCTTGCCGCACACGAAGGTGGTCAAGGACCTGGTGCCAGATCTCACGAATTTCTATGCACAGCACCGTTCCATCGAGCCGTGGTTGAAGACGACGACGGCGACGCCGCCCAAGGAGTGGAAGCAGTCGCGCGAGGACCGCGCCAAGCTCGACGGCCTCTACGAGTGCATCCTGTGTGCCTGCTGCTCGACCTCATGCCCGAGCTACTGGTGGAACTCGGACCGCTATCTTGGACCGGCAGCGCTGCTGCAGGCCTACCGCTGGGTGATCGACAGCCGCGACGAGGCGACGGGCGAACGGCTCGACAATCTCGAGGATCCGTTCCGGCTCTATCGCTGCCACACCATCTTGAACTGCGCCAAGGCCTGCCCCAAGGGTCTCAATCCGGCGCAGGCGATCGCGGAGCTCAAAAAGCTCATGGTGCAGCGGCGCGTGTAGTGTTTCTTGCTGAGACGTATCTGGATCCCGGCCGTCCATGCGAAGCATGGCTCCGCCAATGACGCCGGGATGACGTCACTGTTCCGGCGGACAGCGCACGATTTCCGCCACCCCGTCGAAGGACGGGGCCCAGTTCCGTGAGTTATGATCTGAGCTCTGCTCGACTGTGGTCCAACCAGAAGGAGAGTCCGCGTGCTCGATCACATCGGTTTCCCCGTGTCCGACTACGAGCGCTCGAAGGTCTTCTACCAGGCCGCTCTGGAGCCGCTCGGCCTCAAGCTTCTCGTGGAAAGGGATCTCTCGGACTATGACGGTCCCGCGGGCTACGCGGGGTTCGGCGCGGAGCGGCCGCAGTTCTGGATCGGCACGGGAAAGGTGCTCAGCGGGCGGCTGCACATCGCCTTCGCGGCGGCCGACCGGGCCCAGGTGCGGGCCTTCTACGAGGCGGCGATCAAGGCGGGCGCCAAGGACAACGGGGCGCCGAGTTTGAGGCCGCACTACCACGCCAACTACTACGGGGCCTTCGTGCTCGATCCGGACGGGCACAATGTCGAAGCCGTCAGCCATCTGCCGGAATAGCGCCGGATCGGCCTCGCCGGCGAGCGAACGCGCACACCCCAGAAACGACAAGACCGATGGCGCGTCGCGCTGCCATCGGTCTTCAAGTCGATAGTCCAAGAGACCCCGCCGACACCCACCCCTGTTGCCCAGACAGGAGCGGGGGAGGCGGTCCGCGAAATTACGCGGCGCGGCGCTTCTTGGCAGCCGTCTTGCGAGCGGCGGGCTTGCGAGCAGCCGTCTTGCGAGCGACGGGCTTACGAGCAGCCTTGCGAGCAGCCGGCTTCTTCGCAGCCTTGCGAGCCGGAGCCTTCTTCACAGTCTTAGCCATAGTTCTCTCCCTCTTAGTCCGAATCATTTCGGAACAAAAAAATCATGAGCAAGTTCGATGATTTTGTTGACACGTAAAATGGATTCAGATCGCCGATTTATTCTCATTCGGCCAAAAGTGTTGCGTGGATTCAACATTTTTGTCGAGATTCTAAGACTCTAGGCATTCATTCTCGACTCCGTCTCAGCATGAAATCGCGAAATCGGATGGCGATACGCGATCCCCGCAGCGCAAAAACGAGTCTCAATCGAGGGGGAACGTGGACCGCGAACGCGTTTTAAGCGGCCCTCACCACGCGGCGCTGGAGATCGAGCACCGTCATCATGAAGCCGACGCGGTCCTCGACGGCCTCGGCGAGCAGCGAGAAGTAGTTCGGCTCCTCCGGCACGATCTCACCCACGACCTCGCCGAGCTCGAAGCGCAGGTCGGCGTCGTGCTTGCGGGCGATGGCCTGCATTTTGGCGTTGGTGGCGAGACAGCTCATGTAGAGGAGATGGACGCCGCGGTTACGCGCGGCGCGGATGACGCGACCCATGAGCTCGGAGCCGATGCCCTGCTCCTGGTGGGCGGCTTCCACCGAGAAGGCGGCTTCGGCCTCGCGGCCCCACGTATCGCCGAGCTTCTTCAGCTCGGCGGCGCCCCGCACCTCGCCATTCTCGATATAGGCGAAGACCGTCGAGCCGGCGTCAGCCATGTGGCTCGCGTAGTCCTCGATGAAGGTGTCGGACACGCCGTGCGCAAAGCGCATGGCGCGGCTCGCCTTGTCGAGGCGCAAGAGATGGTCCCTGAACAGGATCTGCTCTTGCGGCCAGAGTTTGCGGAATATGCCCCCCGCACGTGCATACTCACTCATTCCCAGTCCTCCTAACTGCAACCGTGTACGGCTTGGCGCCGGAAGCCTCTCTTTCCCGGTGTCGGCCGTCCGCGGTTCCTGCGCTCAAGGCGGAAGACCTCGAGCACCAAGACGGATGTAGGTCGTCTTGTGCGCCGCACAATGCGCCAATTAAGTGTCACAGACTACGGTGTTTTGTCGCTTCTTCGGGGGTGTGGGATATTTGCCTGCGCTGCACCGCAAAAAACGCTGGGCAGCATTGTGCGCGGCGCAGGTCCAGCGACCGCGCATCGCGGGACACGGTCAGCATTGCCGTCGCGCTTGGCTCCGCTTTCTGGCAGGGTCGCACCATAATCGTGCTTTGGGGACGGCATGGCGGGACCGGTTCTGACGCAACTTTCGCGCGCGGTCGCCCGCGGCGACATGGAGGCCGACGACGCGCAGCGGGAGGCCGCGCAGAGGCTCGACCGGCTCGCCGCCGAGCTTTGCGAATGGCAAGGCGCGCAGCGGAGCGGGCTCCTCGCCAACCTGATGCGGCGCCGACAGGCTGTGCCGAAGGGGGTCTACCTGCATGGCGGCGTCGGGCGCGGCAAGACCATGCTGATGGACATTTTCCACCAGCACACGACCTTCGTCCCCAAGCGCCGCCTGCACTTTCACGAGTTCATGGGCGAGGCGCACGAGCGCATCCAACGCGGGCGCGCGACGACGGATGGCGATCCGATCCCGTTCGTCGCGGGCGAGATCGCGGCCGAGGCGGGGCTGTTGTGCTTCGACGAGCTCATGATCACCGATATCGCGGACGCCATGATCATCGGGCGGCTCTTCAAGGCGCTGCTCGCGCGCGACGTGGTGGTGGTTGCAACTTCCAACTCGGCGCCGGAGCGGCTTTACTGGAATGGGCTCAACCGGCAGCTCTTCCTGCCGTTCATCGCGCTCGTCGAAGAGCACATGGACGTGATCGAGCTCAAGGCGGCCAAGGACTTCCGCCTCGACAAGCTCGTGGGGCGGCAGCTCTACTTCTCGCCGTGCGATGCGCTGGCGAAGGCGGGCCTCGACAAGCACTGGGAGCGGCTCACGGGGCATCAGGCCGGGGAGCCCGCGGCCGTCGAGGTCAAGGGCCGGCGCATCGTCGTGCCGCGCGCCGCCATGGGGGTGGCGCGCTTCTCGTTCGCGGACCTGTGCGAGGCGCCGCTCGGGGCCAACGACTATCTCTCCATCGCGCACGCGTTCCATACCATCGTGCTCGAGGGCATTCCGGTGCTGTCGGCGGAGCGGCGAAACGCAGCCAGGCGCCTCATCCATCTCGTCGACACGCTCTACGACAACCGCAACTGCCTCATCGCCTCGGCGGAAGCGGAGCCGGACGCCCTCTACCGCGAGGGGGATGGGGCTGGGCTCTTCGAGCGCACCGCGTCGCGCCTCATGGAGATGCGCAGCGAGGCCTATCTCGCTCGCGGCGTTCGGAAAGGGGGATAGCGGCGCGCGTAGCGGCGCCTTGCACGATGGGCGGGCAGGCGGTGCCTTCTTTGGCCGCAGGGGTGCCGATCCAGGCTTGTCGGGCTTGAGCCCCTACCGGATTCGTCCTACCAAATCCGGTGTTTCCTCACGCCGGAGGTGAGCCGGCCTTGGAGCCATCGGGACATCGCTCACTCGCGACGCACCTCAAACAAATAATCGGCCCCTTTCCAGGGCCACAGCCCCCAGGGAGAACGACCTCATGGCGCGCACGAAGATTGCGTTGATCGGCGGCGGAATGATCGGTGGCACGCTCGCCCATCTCATCGGCCTCAAGGAGCTCGGCGACGTCGTCATCTTCGACATCGCGGAGGGGTTGCCGCAAGGCAAAGCCCTCGACATCGCCCAGTCCGGGGCCGTCGAAGGGTTCAACTGCAATCTCAAGGGCACCAACGCCTATGCCGACATCGAGGGGGCGAGCGTGTGCATCGTCACGGCCGGCGTGCCGCGCAAGCCAGGCATGAGCCGCGACGACCTGATCGGCATCAACCTCAAGGTCATGGAGCAGGTGGGCGCCGGCATCCGCAAGTACGCGCCGAACTCCTTCGTCATCTGCATCACCAACCCGCTCGACGCTATGGTGTGGGCGCTGCAGAAGGCCTCGGGCCTGCCGCGCAACATGGTGGTGGGCATGGCCGGCGTGCTGGATACGGCGCGCTTCCGCCATTTCCTCGCCGACGAGTTCCGCGTCTCGGTCGAGGACGTGGCCGCCTTCGTTCTCGGCGGGCACGGCGACGACATGGTGCCGCTGGTGCGCTATTCCTCCGTTGGCGGCATCCCGCTGCCGGACCTGGTCAAGATGGGGTGGATCCGCCAGGAGCGGCTGGACCAGATCGTCGATCGCACGCGCAAGGGTGGCGGCGAGATCGTGGCGCTGCTCAAGACCGGATCGGCCTACTACGCGCCGGCCGCGTCCGCCATCGCCATGGCGGAGAGTTTTCTCAAGGATAAAAAGCGTGTGCTGCCATGCGCCGCGTATCTCAACGGTGAGTACGGTGTTAAAGGCCTCTACATCGGAGTGCCGGCGATCATCGGCGAGGGCGGCACGGAGCGCGTGGTCGAGATCGACCTCAACTCCGCGGAGCGCTCCATGCTCATGAAGTCGATCGAATCCGTGAAGGGTCTGGTCGATGCCTGCATCAAGATCAATCCACAGCTCGGTGCCTGAGGGTCCGGGTGAAACACGAGCCGGCGCGGGGTACGGACGGGTTCTAGTGGAATAGTGTGGCCGCCCCTGGGGCCACACATCCCCTCCTGCGCCGCTTCCACGCGCCACTCACTCGAGATGGGGATCACGCGCTGCCATGAACATCCACGAGCACCAGGCCAAGGAGCTGCTCGCCAAATACGGCATCGAGGTCGGTAAAGGCTCCGCGGCCTTCACGCCCGACGAGGCCGAGAAGGTCGCTTCTCAAGTCTCGACGCCGACCATCGTCGTCAAGGCGCAGATCCATGCCGGCGGACGCGGCAAGGGGCGCTTCAAGGAGCCGGAGGCCGGCGACAAGGGCGGCGTGCGCTTCGCCAAGACGCCGGCGGAAGCGCGCCAGCTCGCCGAGCAGATGCTCGGCCGCACGCTCGTCACCGTGCAGACGGGGCCCTCCGGGCGCACGGTCAGGCGCCTCTACATCCAGGACGCGGTCGAGATCGGGCGGGAGCTCTACCTTTCGGCGCTCGTCGACCGGGCGAGCTCGCGGGTCGCATTCATCGCCTCCACGGCGGGCGGCATGGACATCGAGAAGGTCGCGCACGACACGCCCGAGAAGATTCTGACGCTCACGATCGACCCGGCGACCGGCCTCCAGCCCTTCCATTCGCGCAAGATCGCTTTCGCGCTCGGCCTCTCGGGCGAGCAGATCAAGGAATGCGCGAAGATGCTGGAGGGGCTCTACCGGTTCCTGCTGGACAAGGACGTCAGCCTGCTCGAGATCAACCCGCTCGTGGTCACCAAGGCCGGGCATCTCTTCTGCCTCGATGCCAAGGTCAGCTTCGACGGCAACGCGATTTTCCGTCACCCCGACATCGCCGCGCTCCGCGACGAGACCGAGGAAGACCCGATGGAGATCGAGGCGGCCAAGCACGAACTCAGCTACGTGAAGCTCGACGGTTCGATCGGATGCATGGTCAACGGCGCGGGCCTCGCCATGGCGACCATGGACATCATCAAGCTCTACGGCGCGGAGCCCGCGAACTTCCTCGACGTCGGGGGCGGCGCCTCCAAGGAAAAGGTGCAGGCGGCGTTCAAGATCATCCTCTCGGACCCGTCGGTGCGCGGCATCCTGGTCAACATCTTCGGCGGCATCATGCGTTGCGACATCATCGCCGAGGGCATCGTCGCCGCGGCGCGCGAGATGGCGATCACGGTGCCGCTGGTCGTGCGCCTCGAGGGGACGAACGTCGATCTCGGCAAGGAGATCCTGGCCAAGAGCGGCCTCAAGATCGTGCCGGCCGACGACCTCGCGGACGCCGCCGCAAAGATCACGACCGCGATCAAGGCCGCGGCCTGAACGTTCCTCGCCGGGAGCCTCGCTCCCCTCCAACTGCCGGGTACATGACCACATGGCCATCCTCGTCGATACGTCCACCGTCACGATCTGCCAGGGCCTCACCGGCAGCCAGGGGACGTTCCATACCAAGCAAGCGCGCAGCTACGGCACGAAGGTCGCCGGCGGCGTGACCCCGGGCAAGGGCGGGGGCAAGCACTCCGACCCGGAGCTCGCGGACTTGTCGCTCTTCAACACGGTGATCGAGGCCAAGGCCAAGACCGGCGCCACGGCGACGGCGATCTACGTGCCGCCGCCGTTCGCGGCGGATGCCATCCTCGAGGCCATCGATGCAGAGATGCCGCTCATCGTCTGCATCACGGAGGGCATCCCGGTGCTCGATATGGTGCGCGTGAAGCGGGCGCTGGCGGGCTCGAAGTCGCGTCTCGTCGGGCCCAATTGCCCCGGGGTGCTGACGCCCAACGCCTGCAAGATCGGCATCATGCCGGGCAACATCTTCAAGAAGGGCACGGTCGGCATCGTGTCGCGGTCGGGCACGCTCACCTACGAGGCGGTGAAGCAGACGACGGACGCCGGGCTCGGCCAGTCGACGGCGGTCGGCATCGGCGGCGATCCGGTCAAGGGCACCGAGTTCATCGACGTGCTGGAGCTGTTCCTCGCCGACCCCGACACGCACTCCATCATCATGATCGGTGAGATCGGCGGATCGGCCGAGGAGGACGCGTCCGCATTTTTGATCGACGAGGCCAAAAAAGGGCGCAAGAAGCCGATGGCGGGCTTCATCGCCGGCATGACGGCGCCGCCGGGACGGCGCATGGGACATGCGGGTGCCATCATTTCCGGCGGCCAGGGGCGGGCGGAGGACAAAGTCGCGGCCATGCACCGCGCGGGCATCGCCATCGCCGACAGCCCGGCCTCGCTCGGCACGACGCTGACGAAAGTCCTAAAGGGCTGATCGCGCCCCCATATATATAAGAGTGTCATCGTAGGCACGGAGTATTGCCAGAATCTAGATAGACGGTCGCTCCATACCTCCGGCTCGGCGCCGGATCACATTGCGGGGTACACATGTCGCGACAGGAGTCGAACGAGCGGTTCATCCGAACCTCCTTCCTGAACGGGGTCAACGCGCCCTACATCGAGGAGCTGCAGGCCCAGTACGAGAGAAATCCGGGCTCGGTCAGCGACGAGTGGCGGCTCTTCTTCGAGAGCATGCGCGACGGGCGCGGCCAGGGTCCATCCGAGAACGGTTCGGGCGGGGCAGGCGCGCTCGAGCCGTCATGGGCGCTGCCCCTGGCGCAACTGCAGGGGCAGCCGACCGAGCTCATCTCCGCATTGACCGGCGACTACGGCGAGGTCGAGCGCGGGCTTCGCGACAAGCTGCAGGTGAGAGCCCACAGCGGCGGCTTCGAGATATCGCCGGCCGCCTCGTTCCGCGCCATCCAGGACAGCGTGCGCGCGATCATGCTGATCCGCGCCTATCGCGTCATGGGGCATCTCGCAGCAGATCTCGATCCCCTGCAGCTTGCCGAGCGCAAGGTGCACAAGGAGCTCAAACCCGAGACATACGGTTTCACCGATGCCGATCTCGACCGGCCGATCTTCATGGACCGCTACCTCGGCCTCGACACGGCGACGATCCGGCAGGTGCTGCGCATCCTGCGGCGCACCTACTGCCGCAAGATCGGCTACCAGTTCATGCACATCACGTCGCCGGCGCAGAAGTCGTGGATCCAGCACCGTATCGAGGGCGACGAGAAGGACATCCGCTTCACCGAGATGGGGAAGCGCGCCATCCTGCGGAAGCTCATCGAGGCCGAGTACTTCGAGCGCTTCGCCGACATCAAGTACACGGGCACCAAGCGCTTCGGGCTCGACGGCGGGGAAGCAATGGTCCCCGCGCTCGAGCAGATCATCAAGCGCGGTGGCCAGCTCGGCGTGCGCGACATCGTCATCGGCATGGCGCACCGCGGGCGCCTCAATGTGCTCGCTAACGTGATGGCGAAGCCCTTCCGGGCCATCTTCAACGAGTTCAAGGGCGGCTCGTGGAAGCCGGACGACGTCGAAGGGTCGGGCGACGTCAAGTATCACCTCGGTGCCTCGTCGGATCGTCAGTTCGACGGTGAGTCCGTGCATCTCTCGCTGACCGCGAACCCCTCGCACCTCGAGATCGTCGATCCCGTGGTGCTCGGCAAGGCGCGCGCGAAGCAGGACCAGCTCGGCGTCGAGGCGGGCGACCGCACGCCGGTGCTGCCGCTGCTCATTCACGGCGATGCGGCGTTCGCCGGGCAGGGCGTGGTTGCCGAGTGCTTCGGCCTTTCCGATCTCAAGGGTCACCGCACGGGCGGCTCGATCCACTTCATCATCAACAACCAGATCGGGTTCACGACCAACCCGCGCCATTCGCGGTCGTCGCCCTACTGCTCGGACGTGGCGCGCATCGTGGAGGCGCCCATCTTTCACGTCAACAGCGACGATCCGGAAGCGGTCGTGCACGTGGCCAAGATCGCGACCGAGTTCCGGCAGAAGTTCCAGAAGCCGGTCGTCATCGACATGTTCTGCTACCGCCGCTTCGGCCACAACGAAGCCGACGAGCCGGCCTTCACCCAGCCGATCATGTACGACCGTATCCGCAAGCATCCGACGGTGGTCGAGGTCTACGCAAAGGAGCTTGTCGAGGACGGCGTGGTCTCCGAGGCTGACGTCGACGCGATGAAGAGCGACTTCCGCTCCTTCCTCGATGGGGAGCTCTCGGCGGCGGAAAGCTATAAGCCGAACAAGGCGGACTGGCTCGACGGACGCTGGAGCAGCATGGGGCACGCCGACGACGACGAGCGGCGCGGAAATACGGGCGTATCGCTCGAGACCCTGCGGGAGATCGGCGAGGACATCACGACCATTCCCGCGGATTTCCACGCCCATAAGACCATCGCCAGGCTGCTCGACCGGCGGCGCGAGATGATCACCAAGGGCGAGGGCGTCGACTGGGCCATGGCCGAGCATCTGGCCTTCGGCACGCTTGTCGCCGAGGGTTTTCCGGTGCGCCTTTCTGGACAGGACTGCGAGCGCGGCACCTTCTCGCAGCGCCATTCGGTGCTGATCGACCAGGAGACGGAGCGGCGCTACACGCCCTTGCGGCACATCTCCCCCGATCAGGCCCGCTTCGAGGTCATCAACTCGATGCTCTCGGAGGAGGCGGTGCTCGGCTTCGAGTACGGCTATTCGCTGGCCGAGCCGAACGCGCTCGTCTGCTGGGAGGCGCAGTTCGGAGACTTCGCCAACGGCGCGCAGGTGGTGTTCGACCAGTTCATTTCTTCGGGCGAGCGCAAGTGGCTCAGGATGTCCGGCCTCGTCTGCCTGCTCCCGCACGGCTACGAGGGGCAAGGGCCGGAGCACTCGTCGGCACGCCTCGAGCGCTTCCTGCAGCTCTGCGCCGAGGACAACTGGCAGGTCGCGAACTGCACCACGCCGGCCAACTACTTCCACATCCTGAGGCGGCAATTGCACCGCAAGTTCAGGAAGCCTCTGATCCTGATGACTCCGAAGTCGCTGTTGCGGCACAAGCGCGTCGTCTCGCGGCTCGACGAGATGGGACCGGGAACGACCTTCCATCGCGTGCTGTGGGACGACACGTTCCGCAAGGCCGAAACCGAGATCAAGCGGGTGGTGCTCTGCTCCGGCAAGGTCTATTACGATCTCGCGGATGCTCGGGATGCTGAAGAGCTGCACGACATCTATATCCTGCGGCTCGAGCAGCTTTATCCGTTCCCGGCGCGCGCGCTGCTGACCGAGCTCGGGCGGTTCCCGAACGCGGACGTGGTGTGGTGCCAGGAGGAGCCCAAGAACATGGGGGCCTGGAATTTCTGCGAGGCCAACATCAACTGGGTGCTCGATCGCCTCAATCCGTCGGGGCGGCGGGTGCGCTATGCGGGACGCGCGGCGTCGGCGTCGACGGCGACGGGGCTCATGAGCAAGCATATTTTCGAGCAGAAGGCGTTGGTGGCCGATGCGTTGAAGGGCTGACGCGGAGGCACGATCACATGTTGCGCAAATGCCGGCGCGCATCGGCGGCCGGCGAGGAGAAGGCGGGACGACGATGATGATTGAGATCCGCGTGCCGACACTCGGCGAGTCGGTGACCGAGGCGACGGTCGGGAAATGGCTCAAGAAGCCGGGCGACGCCGTCAAAGCCGACGAGCCGCTGGTGGAGCTCGAGACCGACAAGGTCACCGTCGAGGTGCCGGCACCCGCCGCGGGACAGCTCTCGCAGATCGTCGCCGATCAGGGCGCGACGGTCGCCATCGGGGCCGTGCTCGGCGCGCTCGCGGAAGGTGGAGCGGCTGCCGCGGCGGCGCCCGCGTCGAAGCCCGCGCCGACGCCTCTCGTGGCCGCCGCGCCGTCGCGCGAGGCGCCGGCTTCCTCATCGGCGACCGAGTTTCGCGCGCCGCCGAGCCCGGCAGCACGCAAGCACCTCGCGGAAGCAGGCCTCGGTGCCGACGACGTGGCCGGCTCCGGACGCCATGGGCAGGTGTTGAAAGAGGATGTCATCCAGGCGGTGGCTCAGGCCGCCGCGGCGTCCCGGCCGCGTCCGGAACCCGTGCCGGAGCCCAAGCGCGAGGAGCCCGCGCCGGCTCGCGTCGCGTCGCAGGTGCCCGCGGCGCAGCGGGCGCGCGACGTCGCTCCCGCGCCGGAGCTGCGCGTGCCGTCACAGGTGAGCGAAGCCGGCCGCGAGGAGCGGGTGCGCATGACGCGCCTGCGTCAGACCATCGCGCTGCGACTCAAGGAGGCGCAGAATACGGCGGCGATGCTGACGACGTTCAACGACGTCGACATGAGCGCCGTGATGGCCATGCGCGCGCAATACAAGGAGCTGTTCGAGCGCCGGCACGGCGTGAAGCTCGGCTTCATGGGCTTTTTCGTGAAGGCCTGCATCCAGGCGCTGCGCGAGATCCCGGCCGTCAACGCGGAGATCGACGGCGAGGACATCGTCTTCAAGAACTACTATCACATCGGCGTCGCCGTCGGCACGGACCGCGGGCTCGTGGTGCCGGTGCTGCGCGAAGCCGACCGGATGTCGATCGCGGAGATCGAGGCCAAGATCGCAGAGTTCGGCAAGCGCGCGCGCGAGGGCAAGCTCGGGATCGCCGACATGCAGGGCGGCACCTTCACGATCTCCAACGGCGGCGTCTACGGGTCGATGCTGTCGACGCCGATCCTCAATGCGCCGCAGGCTGGCATTCTCGGCATGCATCGCATCGAGGAGCGGCCGATCGTCAAGGATGGGCAGATCGTGGCGCGCCCGATGATGTATCTCGCGCTCTCCTACGACCACCGCCTGGTGGACGGCAAGGAAGCGGTGACGTTCCTCGTGCGCATCAAGGAATGCCTCGAGGATCCGCAGCGCTTCATCCTGGATCTGTGATTCCCTCTCCCGCGAGTGCAGGGCGATTGGGAGAGGGAGAATTGGAAGATGGCAGACCCGTACGACCTCATCGTCATAGGTAGCGGGCCGGGTGGCTACGTGTGCGCGATCCGCGCGGCGCAGCTCGGGCTCAGGACGGCGATCGTCGAGAAGCGGGCGACGTTCGGCGGCACGTGCCTCAACATCGGCTGCATCCCGTCGAAGGCGCTCCTGCACGCGTCCGAGCTTTACGAGGAGGCGGGGCACGGCTTCGGCCGCATGGGCATCAAGGCGCAGCCGGAGCTCGACCTCAAGCGCATGCTCGACTTCAAGGACGAGGGCGTGAAGGGCAACGTCGACGGCGTTGCCTTCCTCATGAAGAAGAACAAGATCGATACGTTCCACGGCACCGGCCGCATCGTGAAGGCCGGGCAGGTCGAGGTGACGAGCTCCGAGGGCGAGCGGCAGCTGCTCGACACGCGGGCGATCGTGATCGCGACGGGGTCGGATGTGGCGCGACTTCCCGGGATCGAGATCGACGAGGTGGAGATCGTGTCGTCGACCGGGGCGCTGTCGTTTGCCAAGGTGCCGGAGCGGCTGCTCGTGGTCGGCGCCGGCGTCATCGGGCTCGAGCTCGGCTCGGTGTGGCGCCGCCTCGGCTCCACCGTGACGGTGGTCGAGTTCCTCGATCGCATCCTCCCCGGCATGGACGGCGAGGTCGCGCGCTCGCTCGAGCGCCTCTACGCGAAGCAGGGGATCACGTTCCGGCTCGGCACCAAGGTAGTCGCGGTGGCGCGTGGCGAGGGCGGACTCGAGGTCACGCTCGAGCCGGCGAACGGCGGATCGCAGGACCGGTTCGACGCCGATGCCGTGCTGGTCTCCATCGGCCGCGTGCCCTACACGGACGGCCTCGGCCTCGACGAGATCGGCGTTCTGCGCGACGCGAAGAAGCGCGTCGTCGTGAATGGCCGCTTCGAGACCAACGTCACGGGGATCTTCGCCATCGGCGACGTGATCCAGGGGCCGATGCTCGCGCACAAGGCCGAGGACGAGGGCGTGGCGGTCGCCGAGATCCTGGCCGGGCAGGCGGGCCATGTGAATCACGACGTGATCCCGAGCGTGATCTATACGTCGCCCGAGGTGGCCTCCGTCGGCAAGACCGAGGAGGAACTGAAGGCGGCCGGCATCGCCTACACGGTCGGCAAGTTCCCGTTCACGGCCAACGGGCGCGCGAAGGTCAACAAGACCACGGACGGCTTCGTCAAGATCCTCGCGGACGCGACGACGGACCGGGTGCTCGGCGTGCACATCATCGGCGCAAACGCGAGCGAGCTCATCGCGGAGGCCGCCCTGCTGATGGAGTTCTCGGGCTCGGCGGAAGATCTCGCGCGCACCTGCCACGCGCATCCGACGCTGTCCGAAGCCGTCAAGGAAGCCGCCCTCGCCGTCGGCAAGCGCGCGATCCACATGTGATGGTTCGTGCGCCGTGAGGATGCACGGTGGTTGGCGATGCGGTTGCGTGGCTGGATCCCGGCCTGCGCCGGGATGACGTTGAGTTTGAGGCGATTGGCTGAGATGTAATCAGTGCAGTGCCCCCTCACCCGCGCAGCTTCGCCGCGCGACCTCTCCCCATCGGGGAGAGGTGAAGTGACGCCGGGATCGCGTTGAGTTTGTGGCGATCGGGTGGCTGCACTTCCTTCTCCCGGGACGGGAGAAGGTGCCCCGATAGGGGCGGATGAGGGGCGTGCCAACCGCGTCGTCATCGCAAGTTCGAAGTCCCTCACCTGCCCTTCGGGCATCCTCTCCCGTTCCGGGAGAGGAGTGAGGCTCAGGCGCGGGGGTGCGCCTTGTCGTAGACGGCGAGGATGCGCTCGCGATCGACGTCGGTGTAGACCTGCGTGGTCGAGAGAGAGGCGTGACCCAGAAGCTCCTGGATCTGGCGGAGATCCGCGCCCGCCGCGAGCAGATGCGTCGCGAACGAGTGACGGAGCGCGTGGGGTGTCGCCGTCTCGGGGAGCGCCAGCTCGTCGCGCATGCGCGCGATCGCAAGCTGGATGATGCGCGGCGAGAGCGGACCGCCCTTGGCGCCGACGAAGAGCGGGGCCGTGGCATCGAGCGGATAGGGGCAAAGCGTGAGGTAGCGTTCGACGGCTTTCTGGGTCACGGGAAGGATCGGCACGAGACGCTCCTTGCCGCCCTTGCCGACGATGCGGATCACGTCGCGTCCGGAGACGGGGGCGTCGCGGCGCGCGAGCCCAAGCGCCTCGGAGATGCGCAGGCCCGCGCCGTAGAGCAGGAGCATGACCGCGACGTTGCGCGCGCCGATCCAATCTTCGCCTGTGCCTTCATCGCCCACGAGGGCCGCGGCCTTATCGACGGTCAGCGGCTTCGGAAGCGTCTTCGGGATGCGCGGCATGGCGATTTGTGCGAGCGCGCGGTTCGCGACGCGATCGGTCGCCTCGAGCCAGCGGTAGAAGGTGCGCAGCGCGGACACGGTGCGCGCCAGCGAGCGGCTTACCGCTCCCTCGCGGCGGCGTGCGGACAGAAAGCGGCGCACGGCCTTGACGTCGAGGTGCGCAAGGTCGGCGAGGCACGGCGGGTGGCCGAGGTCGCGTTTCAGAAAGGCGAGATACTGGCGCAGATCGCGCTCGTAGGAGGCCAGCGTCGCGGGCGACCGGCCACGCTCGTGCTCGAGATGGTCGAGCCATGCTCCCGCGGCGGCTGAGAGATCGCCCGCCAGGGGCAACTCGCCGCTCGTGTCGAGCAGATCGTCGATGGTCTCGCGTGTCATGCGCTCAAGATTGCCGCTTCGTGCTTCACGCATCGTAAATGATTTGCCGGCCGTGTCGCTCGCGGCTCTGCGACACTTTGGGTGCACCCCGCCGCGCGCGCCGTGCTCTCAAAAAGGCCCATAAAGAGGGCGTTTCTTGCTGCTCGGGGATGGCCGCGCGCGCGTCGTGGACGTGATTCGCCTGTGCGAATCGGGCTCGTATCACCGCGAGCGATTGCGATCAGGTGCGCGTGGCGCTATGCAACTTCACACGCTGCCATGCGCGCGAAGTGCACTTTAGGCCCTAAAAATGGGGGTTTTTGCACGCCGTTGCGCGTGCAAGCGTGTCTCAAACTCCCGCGATAGCCGAAAAAACGTAGTCTTTCTCGTTCCGTAGCCGCGAATCTTCATTCCGTAATGTATGTTTTCGCGGTCATTGATTCTTTTTTGAGGAAACACTCATGGCTAAAGCCGCCACCAAAACTGTCACCAAGGCCGCTCCCAAGCCGCAGAGCACGGTTACGCTCCGCCATCTGGGCACGGCACTGTCGGAGTCGCACGATCTGCCGAAGAAGCAGGCCAACGCCGTGCTCGAGGACCTGATCGCGCTGATCACGAAGCATCTCAAGAAGGGCGACCGTATCCGCATCGGCGGCCTCGGCATCCTGCAGGTGCGCAAGCGTCCGGCGCGCATGGGCCGCAACCCGGCGACCGGCGAAGCGATCAAGATCAAGGCCAGCAAGAAGGTTGCCTTCCGCGCTGCCAAGGATCTCAAAGAGCAGATCTAAGCGTTTCCGCGATCGATGCTTTGCTTCGGACGCGAGTCCGGAGCGGGCATGGTCCGGGGCGCGCGGTGTGATGGACTGAAAAAGGCGAGCAGGCCGCAAAGGCCGCTCGCCTTGTTGTTTTGGGTATCGAGGAGGTTACGGAGAGGCGGAACCTCGACGCGTCTGGATCCCGGCCTGCGCCGGGATGACGTCGAGAGGGTGCGAGCGGCTGCTATACAGCAAACGTCACCCCGACGAAGGTCGGGGCCCAGACACGCCTCGGTTAGATCGTCTGGCCGGTCTTCTTCCAGTCGGCGATGAACTGGGCGAGGCCGGCATCGGTCAGCGGATGCTTGACGAGCGCGCGCAGGATCGCGGGCGGGATGGTCGCCACGTCGGCGCCGATCAGGGCCGCTTCCCTGACGTGATTCACGGTGCGGATGGAGGCGGCGAGAATGTCGGTCTCGAGGTCCTGATAGTTGTCGTAGATGGCGCGGATCTCGCGAATGACATCCATGCCGTTCAAGCCGATGTCGTCCAAGCGGCCGATGAAGGGCGAGACGAAGGTCGCGCCCGCCTTGGCAGCGAGAAGCGCCTGGTTGGCCGAGAAGCAGAGCGTGACGTTGACCATGGTGCCGTCGGAGGTCAGCGCCTTGCAGGCTTTCAGGCCGTCGAGCGTGAGCGGCACCTTGATGGTCACGTTGCTTGCGATCTTCCGCAATACCTCGGCTTCGCGCATCATGCCTTCGTAGTCGGTCGCGGCCACCTCGGCGGACACGGGACCGGACAGCACGGCGCAGATCTCGGCGATGGTCTCCTTGAAGTCGCGGCCGGATTTTGCGATCAGCGAGGGGTTGGTGGTGACGCCATCGAGGAGGCCGGTCGCGGCCAGCTCCTTGATTTCGCTCACGTCGGCAGTGTCGACAAAAAACTTCATTCTCGGTCCCTTGTGTGCACCCGCGGGCGTCTGGAGGATCGGCGGCAAGCGGGCGCCGTCGCGGCGCCCCATCTCTTCCCCTAAGCTCGCGCGAAGAAACGATTGGTAGCTTCTAATCCGGGTTCGGCCCACTTGGATAGCCTTCTTGGCCTTAATGAAAAGGGTGAAAGCACGGCGCGGGCCCTCGCGCCCGTGCTGATGCCCGGTGCGCCGCTCGATCAGACCTACGATTACCTGGTCCCGGCCGGTGTCGAAATCGAGCCGGGTTGCTTCGTGCTGGTGCCGTTCGGGGCGCAGACGCGCATCGGCGTGGTCTGGGACAAGCCGCTCGGCGGCTCCGACAAGCCCGTTGATCCGAAGAAGATGAAGGCACTCACCGAACGGCTCGATGTGCCGCCCCTTCCGGGCATTTCCCTGCGTTTCGCGGAATGGATCGCGGGCTACACGCTGACACCGCTCGGCATGGTCGCGCGCATGATGATGAGCGCGCAGGCGGCGTTCGAGCCACTGAAGCCGCGCTTCGGCGTGCGCATCGTGGCGGACGCGGCCGAGCCGCAGCGCATGACGCCGGCGCGCCGTCGCGCGCTCGACCTGGCCCGCGACGGGCAGGTCCGCTCGAAGTCCGCGCTCGCGTCGGAGGCGGCGTGCAGCACGGGCGTCGTCGACGGGCTGGTCGCGTCGGGCAATCTCGTCGACGTGGCGATCCCGGAGCGGCGATTCCCGGAGCCCGATGCCGAGCATCGCTTGACCGATTTCACGCCCGAGCAGGCAGCGGCGGTGCATGCGCTCGTCTCCGCCGTACACGGTGACGGCTTCTCCGTCTCGCTGCTCGACGGCGTCACGGGCTCGGGCAAGACCGAGGTCTACTACGAGGCCGTGGCGGAGACGCTCAGGCGCGGACGGCAGGCGCTGATCATGCTGCCCGAGATCGCGCTTACGGGCCAGTTCATGAGCCGCTTCGTGGCGCGCTTCGGATGTGCGCCCGCCGAGTGGCACTCGGCCTTGCCGCCGGCTGAGCGCGGGCGCGTGTGGCGCGCCGCGGCGACGGGGGAAGTGCGCGTCGTGGTCGGCGCGCGATCGGCGCTGTTTCTGCCGTTTCGCGATCTCGGTCTCATCATCGTCGACGAGGAGCACGACGCCGGGTTCAAGCAGGACGACCGCGTGCACTACCAGGCGCGCGACCTGAGCGTCGTCCGGGCGAACCTCGGCAGGTTTCCGGCCGTGCTGGCCTCCGCCACGCCCTCGATCGAGAGCCATGTCAACGCGCGCACGGGACGCTACCGGCACGTCGTGCTGCCGGGGCGCTTCACGGGCGCGGAGCTGCCCGATGTCAAGCCGATCGACATGCGCGCGCATCCGCCCGAGAAGGGGCAGTGGCTCTCGCCACTCCTGGTCGACGCGGTGACGGCGACGCTCGCGGAGCGGCAGCAATCGCTGCTGTTCCTCAACCGGCGCGGTTATGCACCGCTGACGCTTTGCCGGAGCTGCGGGCATCGCTTCGAGTGTCCGCAGTGCACGGCGTGGCTCGTCGAGCACCGCTTCCGCCGACGGCTCAACTGCCACCACTGCGGCTTCTCGCTGCCCATTCCGGAGGCGTGTCCGAAGTGCGGGGAGGCCGGCTCGCTGGTTGCGTGCGGGCCGGGTGTCGAGCGCGTCGAGGAGGAGGTGCGCGAACGCTTTCCGGAGGCGCGCGTGGCGCTGCTCTCGTCGGATCTCATCCCCGGGCTTGAGGAGATGCGCCGCATCATCGGCTCCATCGAGAGCGGGGAGGTGGACATCATCATCGGCACGCAGATGGTGGCCAAGGGGCACAACTTCCCGCTGCTCGCGACCGTCGGCATCGTCGATGGCGATCTCGGCCTCTCGATGGGTGCCGATCCGCGTGCGGGCGAGCGCACGTTCCAGCTTCTGCATCAGGTGACGGGGCGCGCGGGACGTGCCCTCACCAAGGGGCGCGGCTTCATCCAGACGCACATGCCGGAGCATCCGGTGATGGAGGCGATCATCTCGGGTGACCGCGAGGCGTTCCTCGAGCGGGAGATCGACATGCGCCGGCGGGGGCTCCTGCCGCCCTTCGGGCGGCTCGCGGCGCTCATCGTCTCGGCGCGCGACAAGGATCTTGCGGAGGCGTTCGCGCGCGAGGTGGCGCGCCGCGCGCCACGCGCCGAAGGGATCGAGGTGCTGGGGCCGGCGGAGGCGCCGATCTCGGTCGTGCGCGGACGGCATCGCTGGCGCCTGCTGGTCAAGTCGCCAAGGGAGAAGAACATCCAGGCCTATCTCAGGGCGTGGGGTGAGGCGCTGCCCAAGCTCGTGGGCGACCTGCGCCTCATCGTCGATATCGACCCCTACAATTTCCTGTAGGGCCTGGACGCAAAAAGGCGCATGGCCCGCGTCGCTTTGGCGACACGAGCCATGCTGTTGTCAGCCGAGCTCGGATTTTTTGTGGGACCGATGATTCACGCTTCGGACTGATAGGGTCCGAAGCGATCATGGTCTATCGGCCGTGGGCGATGATGGCGCCGACGGCGAGGACGCCGAGGCCGATGGCCAGGCCCTTGGCGACATCGTTGCCGTGGCGGTGACGCTTGGCGTAGCGATAGCGCGGGCCGTTGTAATAATGCGGGCCATTGTCGTAGCGCGGGGCGTCGTAGGACCGCGAATAGTTGTAGCCCTTGTGCTTGTTCCAGCCGTTGCCAGCGTTGGCAGCGGTCGTGAGCGGGCTCAGGCTCGTGGCGAGCAGGCTCGCGACGACGGCGGCAGAGGTGGTGATTTTCTTGAACGACATGCTGAAGTCCCCTTCGTGCTGATCCAGGCGCCGGGACGGCCCCGGCAACTTGGGGTCATTGATAGGGGGGACGCCCTGAACCCACTTTGAACAGGGCTTGCAGCTGCCGTTCATTTTCGTTGAGAAAAGAAAAAGCCGCGCCGTACGGCCCTTTGCGGGCGCAGGCGCGGCTCCTTTCGTTCTCCGACCAGTCCCGCTATCTCAGGTACGGACAGAGCCTGCGACGCCCATCATTGGCGAGGAAGGTGCCGGAGCGGCGGTCGAACGAGCGATAGCGCGCCTCGCAGCGGGCGACGGCGTCGCCGCGGTCCGAGTACACGACCGCATCGTCGTAGTCGTCGTCGGCATAGTAGTAATCGTCGTAGTAATACGAGGGGCCGTAGTAGTAGGGAACGCCGTAGAACCGCGGCCGGAAGTGGTGATGGTGGCCGTGATGGTGATGGCCGCCGCCGTGCCAGTGACGCCCGCCCCCGAAGGACCGTCCGCCGAAGCCATGCCCGCCGAAACCTCGGCCCCTGCGCACATCAACGATGTGGGCGCGTGTGTCGACCTTCGCCATTGCCTCGCCCGTGACCGGAGCGGCCGGCGCGGCCGCGGCTGCCGTGATCGTGAACGGCAGGACCGCGAGCGCGGCGAGCGCTCCAAGCGTTGTGCTCCTCATGCCCTTTACTCCATGTGATCTTGTGTGTGTTCTCACCCGCGCGATCCAAGCGCACTCGTGAGAGGCATGTGGGGTCTCTTCGGTATGAATCCTACGGGACCGTGTCCCGAGCCGGATTTTTTTTGAGCGAGCTCAGCCGCGGTGACCACCTCGGGGAGGGGTGATGAAAAGCCGCGGAACGGCGGCGTTCGGGCCGTCTCACGCCGGTTGATGCGCCGTGGCGTACATGATACAGAACCGCGGGTTTTCGGTCGGGGACCGCAGGAGCCAGCTTTCGCTGGCGGATGCGGTTCGTCCGCCCGCATCATCCTCACATTCTGGACTGTGGCTTCGGCCGCGGGGCTCCCTCAACCCCTTGAGCGCGCGAGATTTCCTGACGTGGCGACAGAAGAACCAATCGTAGCCGGGGTGGCGGGGCGCTACGCGGCGGCCCTGTTCGATCTCGCAGCCGAGCAAGGCAAAGTCTCCGAGGTCGAGCAAGATCTCATCAAATTCCAGCAGCTCTACGACCTGAGCGCCGACCTGCAGCGGCTCGTGCGCAGCCCCGTGATCGCTTCCGACGATCAGGTGCGCGCGCTTTCGAGCGTGCTCGACAAGGCGGGCGTCGGCGCTCTCACCAAGAACTTCTTCGGCCTCGTGGCACGCAACCGGCGGCTGTTCTCGGCCCCGGAGATGTCGCGCGCCTTCGTTGCGCTGGCGGCCAAGTCGCGCGGCGAGGTGACGGCGGAAGTGACCAGCGCACATCCGCTGACGGACGCGCAGGCGCAAGCCCTCAAGGCGCAGCTCAAGGATACGGTCGGCAAGGACGTGACGCTCGCCGCCAAGGTCGATCCGTCGCTGATCGGCGGGCTGATCGTGAAGCTCGGCAGCCGCATGGTCGACTCGTCGCTCAGGACGAAGCTGTCGAACCTCAGCCTTTCGCTCAAGGGGGGTCACTGAGGCGCGGCTCAACGCCGGCGCCCGACCAGCCACAAACACATAACGGCGTCACGCAACGTACGCCCATAAAGATCATAACAGTCAGAGAAAACGCCCCAAGAGACGAGGTCAAGTGATGGACATCCGGGCTGCAGAGATCACCTCGATCCTGAAAGATCAGATCAAGAACTTCGGTAAAGAGGCCGAGGTCTCAGAGATCGGACAAGTGCTGTCGGTGGGCGACGGCATTGCGCGCGTCTACGGTCTCGACAACGTCCAGGCCGGCGAGATGGTCGAGTTTCCGGGCGGCATCCGCGGGATGGCCTTGAACCTCGAGGCCGACAACGTCGGCGTCGTGGTGTTCGGCGACGACCGCACCATCAAGGAAGGCGACAACGTCAAGCGCACGGGCGCGATCGTCGAGGTGCCGGTCGGCAAGGGCCTTCTGGGCCGCGTGGTCGACGGTCTCGGCAACCCGATCGACGGCAAGGGTCCGATCCAGTCGACCGAGAGGAAGCGGGTCGACGTCAAGGCGCCCGGCATTCTGCCGCGCAAGTCGGTGCACGAGCCGATGGCCACCGGGCTCAAGGCGGTCGATGCGCTGATCCCGATCGGTCGCGGCCAGCGCGAGCTCATCATCGGCGACCGCCAGACCGGCAAGACCGCCATCATCCTCGATACGTTCCTCAACCAGAAGCCCGTCAACGCCGGCACCGACGAGAGCGCCAAGCTCTACTGCGTGTACGTTGCCGTCGGACAGAAGCGCTCCACCGTCGCCCAGTTCGTCAAGGTGCTCGAGGAGCGCGGCGCGCTCGAATACTCGATCGTGGTCGCGGCCACGGCCTCCGATCCGGCCCCCATGCAGTACCTGGCGCCGTTCACGGGCTGCACCATGGGCGAGTACTTCCGCGACAATGGCATGCACGCCGTGATCGCCTACGACGACCTCTCGAAGCAGGCCGTCTCCTACCGCCAGATGTCGCTCCTGCTGCGCCGCCCGCCGGGCCGCGAAGCCTATCCCGGCGACGTGTTCTACCTCCACTCCCGCCTGCTCGAGCGCGCCGCCAAGCTCGGCGACTCTTCCGGCAAGGGCTCGCTCACGGCGCTGCCCGTCATCGAGACGCAGGCCAACGACGTGTCGGCCTACATCCCGACCAACGTGATCTCGATCACCGACGGCCAGATCTTCCTCGAGACCGACCTCTTCTATCAGGGCATCCGTCCGGCGGTGAACGTCGGCCTCTCGGTGTCGCGCGTCGGCTCGTCGGCGCAGACCAAGGCGATGAAGCAGGTCGCGGGCAAGATCAAGGGCGAGCTCGCGCAGTACCGCGAGATGGCGGCCTTCGCACAGTTCGGCTCGGATCTCGACGCGGCGACGCAGAAGCTGCTCGCGCGCGGCGCACGCCTGACGGAGCTTTTGAAGCAGCCGCAGTTCTCTCCTCTCAAGATGGAGGAGCAGGTGGCGGTGATCTTCTCGGGCACGCGCGGCTATCTCGATGCGCTGCCGGTCTCGGCGATCGGCAAGTTCGAGGCGAGCCTGCTCTCGGCACTGCGCGACGAGAAGTCGATCCTCGCGGCCATCGGCAAGGACAAGGCGATGAGCGATGAGACCGAGAAGAGGCTCGTCGGCTTCCTCGATACGTTCGCGAAGAGCTTCGTCGCTTAAACCGAATGGGGCCCATCACGTCATGGCCGCCGACGGTTGGAGCATAGGCCCTGGATGGCCGGGTCAAGCCCGGCCATGACGTAAAAGGAAAACGGCGCCGAAAGGCGCGATGAGAGGAAGCAAGGCGCCATGCCGAGCTTAAAGGATCTCCGAAATCGCATCGCCTCGGTGAAGGCGACGCGCAAGATCACCAAGGCCATGCAGATGGTGGCGGCGGCAAAGCTGCGCCGGGCGCAGGAGGCGGCCACGGCCGCGCGGCCCTACGCGGAACGCATGGACGCCGTTCTTGCCGCCCTCGGGCAGAGCATCAACCGCGAGAATGCCTCGCCGCTCCTGGTCGGGACCGGGCGCGACCAGACGCACCTCCTGATCGTCATGACGGCCGAGCGTGGGCTTTGCGGCGGCTTCAACTCCAATATCGCCAAGCTCGCGCGTGCGGACGCGCTGAGGCTGATCTCCGAAGGCAAGACGGTGAAGATCCTGACCGTCGGGCGCAAGGGCGCGGATAACCTGCGCCGCGACCTCGGCCGCAACATCACGGAGCGGCTCGATTTCAGAGGCGTCCGCCAGCTCAACTTCACGCACGCGGAGGGGGTTGCCGATCGGGTGCTCGCCATGTTCGAGGCCGGCGAGTTCGACGTGGCGACGCTCTACTTCGCGGAGTTCAAGAGCGTCATCGCGCAGAAACCGACGGCGCTGCAGCTCATCCCGGCCAAGCTGCCGGAAGCGGAGCCCGACGCCAAAGGCGCCGCCGCGCGGCCGCTCGTCGAAACGGAGCCCGACGACGACTCGGTTGTCAGCTACCTGCTTTCACGCAACCTTTCGACGCAGATCTTCCGCGGCCTCCTCGAGAACGCGGCGTCCGAACAGGGCGCGCGCATGAGCGCCATGGACAGCGCGACGCGCAACGCAGGCGAGATGATCAACAAGCTGACGATCAAGTACAACCGCCAGCGCCAGGCCAACATCACCAAGGAGCTTATCGAGATCATCTCGGGCGCGGAAGCGCTCTAGAGGATCGCAGGGGTCAAGAGAGGGCGTCGAGGAGTAGACAGCATGGCCTACAAAACGACAGCGACGACGAAGGGTGGCCGCGACGGCCGCTCGAGCCTCGAGGAAGGCAAGCTCGCGCTCGCCATGGCGCTCCCGAAGGATCTCGGCGGGTCGGGCGACGGGCACAATCCCGAGCAGCTGTTCGCGCTCGGCTGGTCGGCCTGCTTCGGCCAGGCGATCCTGGTGCTGGCGAAAAAGCACGGGCTCGACGGACAGGCCGCGAAGGTGACGTGCGACGTCGCGCTCAACACCACGGACGGCTTCTCGCTCGCCGCCGACATCAAAGTTGCTCTTCCCGGCGCCGATCCGGCCAAGCTGCAGGCCCTCGTCGAGGAAGCACATCAGATCTGCCCCTATTCAAAGGCGACGCGCGGGAACATTCCCGTGACGGTATCGATCGCCTGAGCATTTTGACTGGAGAGGAAAATGGCTAGCAAGGTTGGTAAGGTTCGCCAGGTGATGGGCGCTGTCGTCGACGTGCAGTTCGACGAGCATCTTCCTGAGATTCTAAACTCGCTCGAGACCACGAACCAGGGCAACCGCCTCGTGCTCGAGGTCGCGCAGCACCTCGGCGAGAACACGGTGCGCACCATCGCCATGGACTCGACCGAAGGCCTCGTGCGTGGCCAGGAAGTCGTCGATACGGGCGGCTCGATCTCGGTGCCGGTCGGCGAGGAAACGCTGGGCCGCATCATCAACGTGATCGGCGAGCCGGTGGACGAAGCCGGGCCGGTCAACACCAACGCGCGGCGCGGCATCCATCAGCCGGCGCCTTCGTTCGCCGATCAGGCGACGGAAGCGCAGATCCTGGTCACGGGCATCAAGGTCGTCGATCTGCTGGCTCCCTACGCGAAGGGCGGCAAGATCGGCCTCTTCGGCGGCGCCGGCGTCGGCAAGACCGTGCTCATTATGGAGCTCATCAACAACATCGCGAAGGCTCACGGCGGCTACTCGGTGTTCGCCGGCGTCGGCGAGCGCACGCGCGAGGGCAACGACCTCTATCACGAGATGATCGAGTCGAACGTCAACATCGATCCGAAGAAGAACAACGGCTCGACCAAGGGCTCCAAGTGCGCGCTGGTGTACGGGCAGATGAACGAGCCGCCCGGCGCACGCATGCGCGTCGCGCTTTCGGGCCTGACGGTCGCCGAGGACTTCCGCGACAAGGGTCAGGACGTGCTGTTCTTCGTCGACAACATCTTCCGCTTCACGCAGGCGGGCTCGGAAGTGTCGGCGCTGCTCGGTCGCATCCCCTCGGCGGTCGGCTATCAGCCGACGCTTGCGACCGACATGGGCGCTCTGCAGGAGCGCATCACCACGACGCAGAAGGGCTCGATCACCTCGGTGCAGGCGATCTACGTGCCCGCCGACGACTTGACCGATCCGGCGCCGGCCACGTCGTTCGCTCACTTGGACGCGACGACGGTGCTTTCGCGCGCCATCGCGGAAAAGGGCATCTATCCGGCCGTGGACCCGCTCGACTCCACCTCGCGCATGCTGGACCCGCGCATCGTCGGCGAGGAGCACTATCAGGTGGCGCGTCGCGTGCAGTCGATCCTGCAGCGCTACAAGGCGCTCCAGGACATCATCGCCATTCTCGGCATGGACGAGCTCTCGGAAGAGGACAAGCTGATCGTCGCGCGCGCGCGCAAGATCGAGCGCTTCATGAGCCAGCCGTTCACGGTGGCGGAAGTGTTCACCGGCTCGCCCGGCAAGCTCGTGCCGCTCGCCGATACCATCAAGGGCTTCAAGGGCCTTTGCGAAGGCGAGTACGATCACCTGCCGGAGCCGGCGTTCTATATGGTGGGCTCGATCGACGAGGCCATCGCCAAAGCCGAGAAGCTCGCCGAGGCCGCCTAGCGCGGCTCGGGCGCAAGCGCGAGTTAGAAGCCTATTCGTGAGGCCCCTCGCGCGGCGGCGGGCCGGGAGAGCAGATGGCGGGAACATTCGGATCGTGCTGCACCGAGCTCAAGGATGCGATGAGCGGCGAGGAGTTCGAGCCGCTGATCACGGTCGGCGAGGAAGGCGTGCTCTACATGTCGGTGGGGCTGGTCGACCTCGAGGACGAGGACGAGCCCGGCATGGTCGACCATCCGGTGTTCTTCTGCCCGTTCTGCGGCAAGGGCCTGCAGACGCCGGACGAGGTCAAGGCCAAGACCGGCAGCGACGACGACGAGGACGACGCGTAAGCCGGCGCAGCGCGCCGGAAGCGGTTTGAGGACAAGGACGTAATTCGATGGCGCAGACGTTCACATTCGAGCTGGTTAGCCCCGAGAAGGTGGTGCTCGCGGGCGAGGCCGAGCAGGTTCTGCTGCCGGGCTCCGAAGGCGACATGACCATCCTCGCCGGGCACTCTCCGCTCATCTCGACGCTGCGGTCCGGCATCGTGGACGTCGCGTTCTCGGGATCGAAGGCGCGGGTGTTCGTGCGCCAGGCCTTCGCGCAGGTGACACCCGACAAGCTCACGGTGCTTGCCGAGAAGGCCTATGACGTGGCGCAGCTTACCGGCGCGACGCTTGCGGGCGAGGTGGAAAAGGCGGAAGCCGATCTCGCCGGCGCCAAGGACGACGACCAGCGCCGCATCGCCAGCCAGGCCATCGAGCTCCTGTCGCGCCTCAAGGCGTAGGCAGCGCATATCTCCGAGCAGACAAAAGCGCCTGCTTGCCGGGCGCTTTTTTTGTGGTCGCGTTGGAATGCGTGTGGCCCCTTACTTCCTTCTCCGTGCCCCGGCAGGGGCGGATGAGGGGCTTCACGCCAAACATGATCTGGTGCGAGGCGGCAAGTCCCTCACCTGCCTACTTCGCCGAAGTGGGCATCCTCTCCCGTCCCGGGAGAGGAAAAAACTTACGCCTGCTCGGCCTTGTCGAGCTTGCGGCTGATGCGGCGGAGGAGCTGGCCGACGTTGGCGATGAGGCTGTGCTCGATGGCGAAGAAGATGCGCTCGCCCTTGAACTTCTTCTTCACCGGGTCCCACGGGAAGAGCAGCACGACGTCGAACTCGATCGGCTGACCGGTGGAGGGCAGGTCGAGCAGCCCCTCGCCGTGATGCACACCATTGAAGTGCGCCTCCTCGACCACGCCCTGGGGGCCGATGAAGACGTTGGTCACTGAAAAGCAGTTCTCGGGAAAGCCCTTGAGAAAGCCTTCGTAGAATTTCGTCGCCCCTTCGTGCCCACGCCACACCTTGCCGTTGTTCAGCATGGTGTAGACGCAGTCTTCGGTCAGCGTCGCGAGGAGGCCCGGGATGTCGCCCGCGTGCTCGGCGGCGATGTGGTCGAGCCAAAGCTCCTTGATGCGGTTGTACTCGTCCGCATCGAAGGGCTGTCCGCCCTGGTAGTCGGCACCGTCATTGAACGGCGGAAGCGTTCTCGTCAGGGCGGGTGTGGACATGCAAGCGGACTCTGCTACCAGCGGGGAAAATCCCCGAGCAGGACTGCTGGGGGACGCCATTTCATTTCAGCTTTGTGCGAGATAAGCAAATCTGTCGACGACAGTTTGGTAAATCTGCCGCTTGAAGATGACGATGTGCTCGGGCAACTCGCTCATTTCCCGCCAGCGCCAGCGGTCGAACTCGGCCTTGCCGTTGCGCGGCCGGATGTCGATTTCGCTGTCGTCGCCCCAGAAGCGCATGGCGAACCAGCGCTGGCGCTGGCCGCGGTACTTTCCCTTCAAGGCGACGCCGAGCAGGGGCTCGGGCAGCTCGTAGGTCAGCCACTCGGGATACTCGGCGACGATGTCGGCGCTGGTGACGCCGGTCTCCTCCTCGAGCTCGCGGTAGGCGGCCTCAATCGGAGCCTCTCCCGGCAAGAGGCCACCCTGCGGCATCTGCCAGACATAGGCCGACTTGTCGCCCACCCATTTCGGCAGGCGCCGTCCGGTGAAGACGCGTCCATCGCGGTTGATCAGCATGATGCCGACGCCGGAGCGGTAGGGGAGATTCAGAGGCGTGTTGTTCAGCGTTGCTTGGGTCATTGTCGTCCGGAAATTGATACGGCCGGATCACGCGCCTGAAGCACGCCATCCGCCGAATCGAAAAAATCATTCTACGCAGCAATTTAACGGCATTTTGACGGGCCGTCTGTGCCCTATGGAATATTCGGCGCCTCGGCCCAGAGCGGCGCGAAGAGGCGCAACACCTCCTCGTAGACGTCCCGCTTGAAGGGCACCACGGATTGGGCCAGCTCCGGGCGGCTGCACCAGCGCCAGGCCACAAACTCCGCGTGCGGGGTCCCCGGCAGGCCGAGGTCGACCTCGCTGTCCTCGCCCTGGAAGCGGAGCGCGAACCACTTCTGGCGCTGGCCACGGTAGCGGCCGCCCCAGGCCTTGCCGACAAGATGCGCGGGTAGGTCGTAGGTCAGCCAATCCGGAGTTTCTGCAATAATTTCAACGCTTTTTATGGCGGTTTCCTCATGCAGCTCGCGGAATGCCGCGGTGCGCGGGTCCTCGTTCTCGTCGATGCCGCCCTGGGGCATCTGCCACCAGGTGCCGCGGCCCTCGGCGTCGCCGGGTGCGTCGGCGCGCTGCCCGACCCAGATCAGCCCGGACCGGTTGATGACCATGACGCCGACGCAGGGCCGGTAGCCGAGCGAGGCGGGATCGACGGTGGCGTCTGTCATGCGGCGCTCCTCCTTGCGGGACCGGGCGGGCGGCAGGTTCCCACGCCCCCAAAACGGCGATGGGCGCTCGGGGCGCCCATCGCACAAGCCTTAGCTAGCGGGCGTCGCCGATCAGTTCGGGACCGGGCTCTTCGAGTCCGACGCGGGTGAATCGGCCGGCGGCTGGGTGGCGGGCTTCGCCACCGTCTCGCCCACGGCCTCGCCGCGCAGGAACTTCAGCGCGTACTGCAGCTGAGTGTCCTTCTCGGGCTCCTTGGGCACGTAGGCGGACGAGCCGGACTCTTCCTTCACCTCGCCGCCTTCCTCTCCGGCGACCGGCTGCTCTCCCGCCGGCTGCTCGCCGGCCGGTTTGTCGGCGGCCGGCTTCTCGTTCTCGCCTCTCAGATGGCCGCGCAGGCTCGCCTCGCCGCGGGGCTTCTCAGGCGCCTTGCCCTTGAGCTCGTCGGGAAGCTCCTGCTCGATGACGATGTCCGGATCGATGCCCTTGGCCTGGATGGACCGGTTCGACGGCGTGTAGTAGCGCGCCGTGGTGAGGCGGATGGCGCCGTTGGCCCCGAGCGGGATGATGGTCTGCACGGAGCCTTTGCCGAACGAACGGGTGCCGATGATGGTGGCCCGCTTGTGGTCCTTCAGGGCGCCGGCGACGATCTCGGATGCCGAGGCCGAGCCGCCATTGATCAGCACGACGACGGGCTTGCCCTCGGCCGAGTCGCCGGGACGGGCCTGGGCGCGCTGGGTCTCCTCGTTGTTGCGACCCTTGGTCAGCACGATCGCGCCACGGTCGAGGAAATCGTCCGAGACGGCGATGGCCTGGTCGAGCAGGCCGCCCGGGTTGTTGCGCAGATCGATGATGATGCCCTTGAGCTTGGGGCCGATCTCCTTCTTCAGCGCGTCCATCGCCTTGACGAGGTTGGCGTGGGTCTGCTCGTTGAAGGTCGTCACCTTGATGTAGGCGATGTCGCCCTCGGAGCGGGCCTTGACCGCGTTGATGCGGATGAAGTCGCGCACGATCTTGACGTCGAACGGCTCCTCCTTGCCCTTGCGCACGATGGTGAGGGTGATCGGCGTGTTGACGGGGCCGCGCATCTTCTCGACCGCCTGCTCGAGCGTCAGGCCCGAGATCTGCTCGTTGTCGAGGTGGGTGATGAGATCGTTGGCCTGGACGCCGGCCTTGGAGGCGGGCGTGTCGTCGATCGGCGCGACCACCTTGACGATGCCGTTCTCCATCGTGACCTCGATGCCGAGGCCGCCGAACTCGCCCCGCGTCTGCACCTGCATGTCGCGGTAGTTCTTGGGGCTCATGTACGAGGAGTGCGGATCGAGTGCCGCCAGCATGCCGTTGATCGCGCTTTCGATCAGCATGGTGTCGTCGGGCTTCTCCACGTAGTCGGAGCGGACGCGCTCGAAGACGTCGCCGAACAGATCGAGCTGGCGATAGAGCTCGGAGTTCGGCGAGTTGGCCGAGTAGGTCTGGGAGACGTTCAGCACGGTCGTCGCCGCGGCGAGCCCGGTCATCGTCAGAAACGTCCAGAACACGAAATCGGTCTTGCGCATCATTCCTGTACCTTCTGCGTGGGAGCCCACCACGGGGCCGAGTCGACGGGGTCACCGTCCTTGCGGAATTCGACGTATAGAACCGGGGCGCTGGATTGGGGAGGCTGACCCATTCCCGTGTTTCCGGCGGTCAGTTGTGCCGTGCGCGGCGCACCACTCATAGTTCCGATCGGTTCGGCGGCGAGGACGAACTGGCCCGGGCCGACGTCCATCTGTGACAGGCCTGCAATCAAAACATGATACCCGCCGCCGGCGTTAATGATCAAGAGTTGCCCGTAGCTGCGGAATTCTCCGGCGTAGACAACCCATCCATCGCATGGCGCGGTGACCCGGGCCCCGAAGCGGGTTTCGATCACGATGCCCTTGGACGTCCCTCCATATTGGGTCTTGGCGCCAAATCCCAAGGCCCGCCGGCCGCGCGCCGGCAGCGGCAGCTTGCCCTTGGCGGCCTGGAAGGGGATCGCCGGAGCGATGAGCTCATGCTTGCCGGCCCCGCCTAGGGATGCGGTGGTCGGCGCCATCTCGACGATCGAAGGCGGAGATTCGCGACCCGGCGGAGGCGTGATCATGGCCACGGCTTCACCGGGAGGCGCGGGCACGGCGGCGGGCGAGGTCTCGGCGGCCGTCTCGCGCGCGATCGCGCCCGTCGCTTCAGGCGCGGCTTCGGAGCCCGTCTGTGGTGCCGGCGGCAGCATGGCGACGACGTCCTCGCCGGCCCCCTGCGGCTCGCCCTCTCGGGCGGTGCCTGTCGGCTCGGGGCCGGTCATCGGCGGAGCGGTCGTCACCTGGCGGCTGAGCTTGGCGATGAGCTCGCCGAGGTCGGTGACGTTCTTGGCGATCTCGGTGGTGGCGGCGCGCACCTGAGCCAGCTCGGCCTGTCGCTCGGACAAGGACTGCTTCTTCGATTCGAGGAGGCTCGCGAGGCGGGTCTGCGTGGTGGCGAGCCGCTCGGTCTCGGCGCGCAGATTGTCGGCTTCGCGGCGGATGTTGTCCTTGACCGCCATCAGCTCGCCGAGCTTGGCGGAAAGCACCTTGGCCTCGTCGCGCAGGCCCGGGAAGGCGATGCCGAGCAGCATGGCGCTGCGCACCATCTCGAGCGCGTCCTCGCGGCGCGTGATCATCACGGGCGGCGGGTTGCGGCCCATGCGCTGAAGTGCGGACAGGATGCCTGAGATCTTGTCGTTTTCCTTCGAGAGCGAGGCGCGCAGCTCCTGCTCCCTGGCCTCGAAGCCCGTGAGGCGGGCTTCGATGGCGGTCATCTGGTCTTCACTTTTCTGGACGAGGGCCGCGGTGTCGCGCAGGCGCGCCGTGATCTCCTGGCGCTCGGTGGCGATGCCTTCGATGTTCTCCTGCAGCTCGCGGCGGCGCGCCTGCTTGGCGGCGAGCGCGCCCTTCTCGCTTTCGAGCTTTTTCTCGGCTTCCTCGGCGCTCTTGGGGGCTTGGGTGCTCGGCGCCTGGGCGTAGACCGCGGCGGCGCAGGCCGACGTCATGGCGGCGAGCAGGAGCGTCGCCGCAACAGGGCGCCGCCGTGGCCTCCTGGCTTTGCTCGCTTGGCTCCGCTTCACGCCCTCGCCCATCCGGCCCGACGCCCATTTCTGCGTGCTCTTTAGAGCACGATCGCGCCCGATCCAAATACTTGAACGCGGCAATTCTGCACAGGCTAGACCACGATCGCTTTCGATTGGCTGATGATCGCGCTCTAGCTCGTTGATGAGACCGATGATTTCACGCTTTGGACGGATAGTGTCCGAAGCGATCACGGTCTGGCCCGGGTCGCATTCCCCCACGCAGGTCCTCAGGGTACCACGCTCCGATAAGTCGTTAGAATTAGGGCATGAAGGTTTACCAAAGGTGGCGGCCACATGCCGCGACGAATATGCTCGGCGCCGCCGCTGCATCGCATTGGCGTTCGCGGCGCCGCCACTCTATATCGAATACGACAGCCATTTCCGGGCCGGGCTCGCCCTGCCTCTACAGGTCCTTGAAAGTGGCGGCACGTATCTGGCCGGCATGAGCGCACGGCGTTCACGGCCGTCGAGGAAAGAATTCGAACGATGGAAACCCTCATGCACTACCTGTCGACAGCGGCGATGTGTGCCGTTGTCGGTGTGCTGATCGCAGGCCTCTGGGTGATGACGCGCGGCAAAAGCCCGAACCTCAGCCAGAAGCTGATGCGCTGGCGCGTGGGCTTGCAGTTCGTGGCGATCGTGCTGCTCGTCGCCTACGCCTACGTGCAGCACCACTAGAGGCTTTTCGATTTCGGTGCGGGGTCGAAATCCCCTTTCCACATGTGCGGTAAGCCCTTTAGTGTGGGCCCGCGACGAGGGGATCGCGCTCCCATGGTGAAGCTCAACAAGATCTATACGAAGACCGGCGACGCCGGGACCACGGGTCTCGGCACCGGCGAGCGCGTGCGCAAGGATGGTCTCAGGATCGCCGCCTACGGCACGGTCGACGAGACCAACGCCACGCTCGGCATGGTGCGCATTCATCTCGCCGGCCATCCCGGCCTCGATGCCAAGCTCGCGCGCATCCAGAACGATCTCTTCGATCTCGGCGCGGATCTGTGCGTGCCCGACCGCGGGAAAAAGCTCGATTACGAGCCGCTCCGGATCTCGGACGATCAGGTGGTGCGCCTCGAGGCCGAGATCGACGAGATGAACGCCGAGCTCAAGCCTCTGAAGTCCTTCGTTCTTCCCGGCGGATCACCGGCATCGGCGGCGCTGCACGTGGCGCGCACGGTATGCCGGCGCGCGGAGCGCGAGATGGTGGCGCTCTCGGCCCAGGAGAACGAGCCGGTCGGCGCCGCGGCGCTCAAGTACATCAATCGCTTGTCGGATTTCCTCTTCGTCGCCGGGCGCTATGTCAACGACCGCGGCAAGAGCGACGTGCTCTGGGTTCCGGGGCAGAACCGCTGACGAGAGCACGCACCGAGCACAAGGAATTGCGCCATGTTCGTTCCGTTGCACGATGAGAACCCGCTGAAGTCGATCAGTTTCCCGTGGGTGAACGTGCTCATCATCGTCATCAACGTGGTGGTCTACTTCTTCGAGACCGTGCGTCTCGACGAGGTGGCGATCGCGAGCTTCGCGATCATCCCCAAGGAGCTGTTCGACACCAGCCTGCTGCCGGTGGCGGTCGAGCAGACAGGTCCGCGATTTCCTGAGCGGCTGACGCTCCTCACCTACATGTTCTTCCACGGCGACATCCTGCACCTGCTCGGCAACATGCTGTTCCTGTGGGTGTTCGGCGACAACGTCGAGGACGCCTTGGGCCACATCAAGTACGCGCTCTTCTATCTCGCTTGCGGCGTCGCCGGCGGCCTGGTGCATGCCTTCGTCGATCCGGGATCGGATATCCCCCTGATCGGGGCCAGCGGCGCGGTGGCGGGCGTCATCGCGGCCTATCTCGTGCTGCATCCGCGCGTCAGGGTCTGGGTGCTGGCGCTCAAGGCCATTCCGCTCAGGATCTCCGCCGCCTTCGCGCTGGGGGTATGGATCGCCATCCAGGTCGTCATGGTGCTTCTGCCGCAGGTCGGCCCGGTGGCGTGGTGGGCGCATATCGGGGGGCTCGCGGCAGGCGCGATTCTGGTGGTTTTCCTGCGCCGTCCGGGTGTTCCGCTGTTCGACAAGGGGCTCGGAGCGGGGGCCTGAGGCGTTCAGACTGTCCTCAAGCTGACACTGGAAAACCCTCTGTTCGCCGCATTGACTTGGCCGAGAACGGCTCGTAATTTCCCCTCTCGCACTTGCGAAGAGCTCGGAAAGTCACCCGGCCAGGCATGGCTCACGTGACAGCAATGGAGATGCACGGCCTCGGCGGCCGGACGAACCATCTCCGGCGGGCAGAATTTCGGGACCGAACTAAGCCAGGACAGCAATGACAAGAACAAGGCAGTGCGCCGGGGAGCGTCGCGCATCATGAAGGTACTCGTCGCGGTGAAGCGCGTCGTCGATTTTGCAGTGAAGATCCGCGTCAAGTCGGATGGGTCAGGGGTCGAACTCGCCAACGTCAAAATGTCGATGAATCCCTTCGATGAGATCGCCGTCGAGGAGGCGGTGCGTCTCAAGGAGAAGGGAACGGCCACAGAGATCGTCGCGGTGTCGGTCGGTCCGGCCAAGTCGCAGGAGACGTTGCGCACGGCGCTCGCCATCGGCGCGGACCGCGCCATCCTCGTCGAGACCGCGGACGACGCGCCGATCGAGCCGCTGACCGTCGCCAAGCTGCTGCGCGCCGTGGTCGAGGCGGAGAAGCCGGAGCTCGTCGTGCTCGGCAAGCAGGCCATCGACGACGACTGCAACCAGACCGGCCAGATGCTGGCCGCGCTGCTCGGGTGGCCGCAGGGCACGTTTGCTTCCAAAGTCGCGCCCGATGGCGGCGCCGTGCTGGTGACGCGCGAGGTCGACGGCGGGCTCGAGACCATCAAGCTCAACCTGCCGGCCATCGTGACGACGGACCTGCGCCTCAACGAGCCGCGCTATCCATCGCTGCCCAACATCATGAAGGCGAAGAAGAAGCCGCTCGACGTCAAGAAGCCGGCCGACCTCGGGGTCGATACGGCGCCGCGCCTCAAGGTGATCAAGACGGCCGAGCCGCCGGTGCGCAAGGGCGGCGTGAAAGTCGCCGACGTGGCGGAGCTCGTGCGCCGTCTCAAGACCGAAGCGGGGGTGATCTGATGGCCATCCTGCTTCTCGCCGATCATTCGAACACCGCGCTCGGCAGCTCGACCGCCAAGGCGCTCTCGGCGGCGCTCGCCATCGGCTCCGACGTGCACGTGCTGATCGCCGGACATGGCGCGCAAGCCGCCGCGGACGCCGCGTCGAAGCTCAAGGGCGTCACCAAGGTTCTGGTGGCGGATGCGCCGCATCTCGCAAGCGGTCTCGCGGAGGAAGTGGCGGCAACCGTCGTCTCGCTCGCGGGCAGCTACGACACCATCGTGGCGCCGGCCACCGCATCAGGAAAGAACGTCCTGCCGCGCGTTGCGGCGCTGCTCGACGTGATGCAGATCTCGGACATCATCAAGGTCGTGTCGCCGGATACGTTCGAGCGGCCGATCTATGCCGGCAACGCCATCCAGACCGTGCAGTCGCCGGAAGCCAAGCGCGTCATCACGGTGCGCACGGCCGCATTCGCCGCGGCGGAGGAGGGCGGCTCGGCCATGATCGAGAGCGTCACGGCCGCGCCATCGGCCGGGATCTCGTCGTTCGTCGGCGCGGAGCTCACGAAGTCGGACAGGCCCGAGCTCACGGCAGCCAAGATCGTCATCTCGGGCGGGCGCGGCATGGGCAACGGCGAGAACTTCAAGACCTACATCGAGCCGATCGCCGAGCGTCTCGGGGCAGCGATGGGCGCCTCGCGCGCGGCGGTCGACGCCGGCTTCGTGCCCAACGATCTGCAGGTCGGCCAGACGGGCAAGGTGGTGGCGCCGGAGCTTTACGTCGCCGTCGGCATCTCGGGGGCCATCCAGCATCTGGCCGGCATGAAGGACTCGAAGGTGATCGTCGCCATCAACAAGGACGCCGAGGCACCGATCTTCCAGGTCGCAGATTACGGTCTCGTCGCCGATCTCTTCCAAGCGCTGCCGGAGCTCGACGCCGAGCTCAGCAAGGCCGGACATTGAGCCCCGGATCGGGACAAAAAGGACATTTGCCATGGATGTTGCCGTGAAATCCGAAGGCAAGGGCAAGCCGGATGCCAGGCCCGTTCCGCAGATCAAGAAGATCGGCGTGGTCGGTGCCGGGCAGATGGGCAGCGGCATCGCGCACGTGATCGCGCTTGGAAAGTACGACGTGCTTCTCAACGACGTGCGTCTCGAGGCCGTCGACAAGGCGCTGGCGTCCATCGAGAAAAACATGGGCCGCCAGGTGTCCAAGGGGATCGTCAAGGAGGCCGACATGAAGTCGGCGATCTCGCGCATCTCCGTCGCGCCGAACCTCGACGCGTTTGGCGATTGCGACATGATCATCGAGGCTGCGACCGAGGACGAGGCGATCAAGCGCAAGATCTTTCAGGATCTCTGCCCCAGGATCAAGCCTTCCGCGGTGCTCGCCACCAACACCTCGTCGCTGTCGATCACGCGGCTTGCCTCGACGACCGACCGGCCCGAGCATTTCATCGGCATGCACTTCATGAACCCTGTGCCGCTGATGGAGCTCGTTGAGCTCATCCGCGGTATCGCCACCGAGGACGAGGTCTTCGGTGTCGCGCGCGCGTTCGTCGAAAGCCTCGGCAAGACGACTGCGGTGTCGGAGGACTTCCCTGCCTTCATCGTCAACCGCATCCTGCTGCCGATGATCAACGAGGCCGTCTATACGCTCTACGAGGGTGTCGGAACGGTCGAGGGCATCGACAAGGCCATGCGGCTCGGCGCACACCATCCCATGGGACCGCTCGAGCTTGCCGACTTCATCGGGCTCGATACCTGTCTCGCGGTGATGCAGGTGCTCTACGAGGGGCTCTCGGATTCGAAGTACCGGCCCTGCCCGCTGCTGGTGAAGTACGTCGAGGCGGGCTGGCTCGGGCGCAAGACGAGCCGCGGCTTTTACGATTATCGCGGCGAGAAGCCGGTTCCGACGCGCTGATCAAGCGCGGGTATCATGACCCAGGATCGCAAGGTCGCGGTGGTGACCGGTGCCGGAAGCGGCATCGGGCGCGCGGTCGCGATCGGCTTGTTCGATGCCGGTTTCGACGTGGTGCTGGCAGGACGACGGCAGGACAGTCTCGCCGAGACGGCCGCCTCCTGTACGCGGCGCGCGGGACACGCCCTTGCCGTGCCGACGGACGTGACCGACGAGAGCTCGGTGGCGCGCCTCTTCGACGCGACCGAAGCCGCGTTCGGGCGCGTCGACGTGCTGTTCAACAATGCCGGCATCTCAGCGCCCGCGGTGACGATCGACGAGTTGCCCGTCGCGCGCTGGCGGGCGGTGGTGGACGTGAACCTCACGGGGGCGTTTCTCGCGGCGCGGGCGGCCTTCCGGCTCATGAAATCGCAGCGTCCCATGGGCGGGCGCATCATCAACAACGGGTCGATCTCGGCGGCGGTGCCGCGCCCGTTCTCGGCGCCCTACACGGCGACCAAGCACGCCATAACAGGGCTCACCAAGTCGCTCTCGCTGGACGGGCGGCCCTACGACATCGCCTGCTCGCAGATCGACATCGGAAACGCGGCGACCGAGATGACCGAGCCGATGGCGCGGGGCGTCCACCAGGCGGACGGGAGCGTCCAGCCGGAGCCGCGCATGGATGTCGCGCATGTCGCCGACGCGGTCGTCTATATGGCCCAGCTGCCGCTTTCGGCCAATGTGCAGTTCATGACGCTGATGGCCACGAAGATGCCGTTTATCGGGAGAGGATGACGGTTAGGCATGCGTCATTGCCGAGGGTGATGGGCGGGCGTACACAGAAGTTTCGCTCGCGCCGACGGGGGCTTCAGCCGCCATGCTGTCGAGGAGAACGAGGGGCTTGTCGTGGGTGGCGGCGTGCGCGCCGGTGCTGCTCGGCGGCTGCGCGTCGATGCAGGATCTCGCCGGCATCCCGCGCACGGGCTATCAGAGCGACGGCACCTATATGGTCAGCCCCGAGGAAGAAGCGCTCGCGTGCCGGCAGATCAAGGAGCGCCTCGAAATTCTCACACGCAAAATGCAGATCCTGCCGGCGGAGGCCGCCTACGAGCGCGATACGACGCCGGCGACCGTGGGCTCGGCGCTCGGGCGCATGTTCGGCGGCAAGGACGATGGGCTCAAGGCGACCGCCGACTACAAGAGGGCGCAAGCCGAGAGCGATTCCTTGAAGGCGCTCATGGCGCGGAAGCAGTGCGCTTGACGGCGGCTGATCGTCATCTGAAGTCGGGGCGAACCGATCCCACGTAAGTCGGAAAGATCCTAGGTCACTTCAAAGGCGCCGGTTCTCGGTCTGCTCCGAACTTGTAGTTCACGCCAACGCGGACAGTATCGAGTTGGGTTTTGAGTTTGTCGATGTCGAACCCGGTGCCGGGGTTCGCCGCCGAATTGAACCGGGCGTCTGCGTCGAGATTGATATGCTGATACTCGGCCTTAAAAGACCAATTTGGCGCAATCTGAGTTTCGAGGCCGCCGCCGAGCACATACCCGGTTTCTTGCGTGGTCGCGCTAAAGCTGTTGAGGGGGTTGTTGAAGGCAAAACTGCTCTCGATCTCTCCATAGGCGAGCCCGCCGGTCGCATAGATCAGGGTGCGATTGACGACAATACCCGCACGGGCGCGAACAGTTCCGAACCAGTTCAGGCTCGACTGGGCGACAACGTCGTTAAGCAAGGCGTCCGTGATGTGATAGCCGTCATCGATGTCCCCGCCTTGAAAATCGGCCTCGATACCGAGAACGATTTGCGATCCTAAGGCGAAGTTGTAGCCGATCTGACCGCCGCCGAACGCACCCTCCATCTCGAAGCCGGGCTCATTGAGGAAGCCGGCGATCGGAAAGAATTCAAGCCGAGACACACTCGTGTCGCCGCTCCAGGCATAGCCGCCGTTGATGCCCGCGTAAAACCCTGTCCACGGCGCGGTCGTGTCTTGCGCGGCGGCGTTGACCGGCTTGAGCAGCACCAATGCTGCAACGGTGAAGAAAACAGAACGCAACATGGAACACTCCACACCCACGCTGGATCTTCAGGTCTCGCTTCTTGACTAGCTTGCCCGCTGCGAAGGTCAAAGTGCGCAATGCCATATGACATAAGGTGACAATCTCCATGATGCCGGTCCGCCACGGTAACGAACCGTTTCTGTTCCGATCACGCCGGCGGAGCTCGGCGACTGCGCAGTGATGCAGCGCTTCGCCGGAATTTTGTGCACAGACTATCAGTTCGATGCCCGCGCTCATGGCGCGGAAGCAGTACGCTTGACCGTTGTCTCGCCGGGTGCGTCCTTGCACCGGGGCGTCGCGCTCATGCGCAGGATCGCGGCCAGTCCCGGATCCGCGTCCTCGAGCGAGAGCGTTCCCCCCCAGGATTCGATGATCTCGGTGACGATGGCGAGGCCGAGACCTGCGCCCGATCCGCGCTCGTCGAGCCTTCCGCCGCGGCGTAGCGCCTCCTCGAGCTGACCAGCGGGAATCCCCGGGCCGTCGTCGGTGACGGTCACGGTCGTTGATGGGCCCTCGCTTGCGCCCGTCACGGAGATCGTGTGGCTGGCATGGCGTGCGGCGTTCTCGATCAGATTGCCGAGCGCTTCTGCGAGGTCGTCGCGGTCGATGGCGGCACTCAGGCCGGCGGGCATCTCGACGATCCAGTCGAGGCGCTCGCCCTCGGGCGTGCGCTGGATGACGCGCATCACGTCGGAGACGACGGATGCCACATCGGCCATCTCGTGCGCGCGGCGCGGCGAGGACAGGCGGACGCGGGCAAGCTCGCGCTCGACGGTGTGCTGCATGGTGCGGGTCACGGTCGAGAGATTGAGCGCGACGGTGGCGTGGCCGTCCTTGGCGATGCGCTCGACCTCCGACTGCAGGACCTGGAGCGGGGTGCGGAGGCCGTGCGCGAGATCACCGGCGCGTGTCTTGGCGCGCTCGAGCTCGATGTCGCGGGCGTCGATCAGGGCGTCGATCTCGTGGGCGAGCGGCTGCACCTCGTCGGGGAACTCCGCACCCATGCGACGGCTCCTGCCGGTCCGCACATCGGCGAGGCGCGTTCGGACGTCGGTCAGGGGGTTGAGGCCGACGCGCACCTGAACCCAGGCCGCCGCCAGCAGGAGCGCGCCGATGATCGCGAGGAGGGGCGTGAGGTCGAAGGCAAACTCGCGCACGGCGGTCGTGATCTCGGCGCTGTCCTGAGCCACCGCAACGCGCGCCGTGCCGCCGCCCAGGCGAGCGGGAAGCACGACGCGCCGCTGCAGCAGATAAAGCTCGGTTTTTCCAGGGCCGGGTATGCGATGGTGATGCACGACGTCGTCCGTCCGCATCTCTTGCGGAAGATCGAGATCGGCGTCCCACAGCGAGCGCGAGCGCAGCACGGCGCCGCCCGGCTCGTGCACCACCTGCCAGTAGAGACCTGACAGCGGCACCTCGAAGCGGGGATCGCCCGGCCGGGTCGGCAGCGCGATGTCGCCCGATGCGCCAGGCTCGAGGTGGGCTGTGATCTGGTTCAAGTAGACGGTCAGCTCGGCGTCGATGCGCCGCTCGACGTGGCGTTCGAACAGCACACTTAAACCCCAGCCGGCGAGGCCGAGGGCGACGGCGGTCGACACCGCGCCGGCCAAGAGCAGCCGCAGGCGAAGGGAGCGGAAGGTCATTCGGGATCCGCCGCCACGAGGTAGCCGAAGCCGCGCCGCGTCTCGATGATCTCGGCGCCGAGCTTCTTGCGCAGGCGGGTGATGACGGCCTCGAGCGCGTTGGCATCGCGCGCGTCGTCGTCGCCATAAAGGTGCTCGATCAACTCTCCCGGAGGCACCACGCGGCCTTTGTGATGCACGAGATAGGCGGCGAGGCGATACTCGAGCGGAGAGACGACGGTCGGCACTCCTTCAATCATGATGCGCATCTGGCGCGTGTCTATGGAGATGGGCCCCGCCGTGATGACGGGCGAAGCGTGGCCGGCGGCGCGCCGGATGAGGGCGCGCACGCGCGCCATCAGCTCCTCGATCTGAAAGGGTTTGGCGAGGTAGTCGTCGGCGCCGGCGTCGATACCCTCGACGCGTTCCGGCCAGGCGCCGCGCGCGGTCAGGATCAGCACGGGCATCTGCCGGCCGGCGCTGCGCCATCGCTTCAGGACGGCGAGGCCGTCCATCTTGGGCAGGCCGAGGTCGAGAACGACGAGGTCGAAATTCTCGGTGTCGCCGAGGAACCACGCCTCCTCCCCGTCGGCTGCGGTTCGCGCCTGATAGCCGGACGCGGAGAGGGCCGCGGTTATGCCCGCGGCGATGGCCGGCTCATCCTCGACGACGAGAACGCGCATCAGTCGTCGTCCTCGATCTTGAGAATCATGCCGGTGGCGGCGTCGACATCGACCTCCTTCAGCTTGCCATCCGTGTCGACGACGTCGAACTCGTAGACGATGGCGCCGTTGTCCTCGACCTCGATCTCCACGCCGAGAATGGTGCCGGGAAGGTGCGGGCGGACCATTTCCGTGATCTCGGCGAGCGGGCGAATGCGTCCTTCGAGAAGCGCCCTGCGCGCAAGCTCTTGGTCATGATCGTCGTCGGCGCGCGACGGAACGGCCATCGCCAGCGCCATGGCGAGGGCGGCGAGGCAAGCGCGGACGAGGTTTGTCGAGCGTGATGTCATGCGTCGAATGGATAGGGCTTTGCGGCTGACAAACGGCTGACGTGGGCCATCAGGGGGCCATCAGGGGCGATGGTGCAGGGTGGCGGCGATCGGGTGATGGTTTCCCCGACGAAGCCAACATAAACGGAGATGATCCTATGAAGAAGCTGCTCGCCGCCTCCCTCCTGTCGCTTGCTTTCGTTGCCCCGGCGTTCGCCGACGACGACGACTATGCGGGTCCTGTTCCGCGGGACCAGTGGCTGCCGGCCTCGCAGGTTGTCCAGAAGCTCGAGTCCAAGGGCTACAAGGTGCACGAGATCGAGGCCGACGACGGGGCCTACGAGTTCGAGGCCACGGGCTCATCGGGGCGCATCGAGGGCCGTGCAAATCCGGCCACCGGCGAGATTCTCGGCACCTGGCCCGACAACGACTAAGGGCGCTCGCGCGTAACTGCGTACGGACCGAAGGCCCCCGGCGATGGCATCGCCGGGGGCCTTTTTTGTGAACCGTCAGGAACCGCGGCGCTTGCGGGTGGCCGCGGCCTTCTTGGCGGATGCGCGGCGCGCGGCCGCGGGGCGTGCCGCTGACGCGCGGCCGCCGAGCTTGCCGCCCTTGTGGGCCGCGGGACGTCCAGTGCGCTTGCCGCGACCGGAACCGCCTGGGTTCTTGCCACCGCCGTCGTCCTTGTTGACGGTCGCCCAGGCGCGCCGCTCGGCCTCCTTCTTGCCGACGCCGCGCTTCTCGTAGCCTTCTGCGATATGGTCCGCCTTGCGCTCCTGCCTGTCGGTGTATTTGCTCTTCTCTCCGCGCGGCATGATGTCCTCCGCTTTCCTGTGGTTCAACTGAACCGCGGCGCCGACATTCGGTTCCGGCGCGCGCGCCGTGGATGCGACGGCGATGAAGCTTGCCCTCGCGGTCGAGGTGGCTAAATCTCTCGCTCTCGCAGCAAAGGGCTATGGCATGACCGATCGTTTCCGCGTGTTGATCGCGGACCCCATTCACGAGGACGGGCGCAAGCTTCTCGAGGCGGACGGCGGTTTCGCGGTCGATACCGATACCGGGCTCGACGCCGCAGAGCTCATCCGGCGCATGCCCCGCTACGATGCGCTCATCGTGCGCTCGAAGACGCGCGTGACGGGGCCGGTCATCGCGGCCGGTGCGGCGCTCAAGGTCATCGGCCGGGCCGGGATCGGTGTCGACAACATCGACGTGCCGGCCGCGACGGAGCGTGGCATCGTGGTGTTCAACACGCCCGACGCCAACGCGACGACCACCGCCGAGCTCTCGATCGCGCATCTTCTCTCGCTGTCTCGCCATCTGCCGCAAGCCGACCGCTCGGTGCGTAGCGGGGCATGGACGCCGACGCGCTACGTCGGATCGGAGCTCGCGGGCAAGACCATCGGCATCATCGGATTCGGCACCATCGGGCGGCTCGTCTCCGCGCGGTGCGCCGGGCTCAAGATGCACGTGCTGGCCTACGATCCCTTTGTTGCGCCGGAGATCATGGCGGAATCCGCGGCCGAACCCGCCGATCTCGATCAGCTGCTTGCCGCCGCCGATTACGTGACGCTGCATTGCCCGCTCATCGACAAGACGCGCAACCTCATCGACGCCGCCCGCATCGCGCGTATGAAGCGCGGCGCGCGGCTCATCAATTGCGCGCGCGGCGGGCTCGTGGACGAGGCGGCGCTGGTGGCGGCGCTCGAGAGCGGCCATCTCGCGGGCGCGGCGCTCGACGTGTTCGCGGCGGAGCCACCCAAGGAGTCGCCGCTGCTCGCGCTCGACAGCGTGGTGCTGACGCCGCATCTCGGTGCATCGACCGAGGAAGCGCAGCAGGCGGTGAGCGTGCGCATCGCCGAGGACATCGCGCGGTTTCTCACGACGGGGGCGGCCGAGACGGCCGTCAACCTGCCGCGCATCTCGAGCGAGCAGCTCGGGCGGACGCGGCCCTACCAGGAGCTTGCTTCAGCGCTCGGCCGGCTGGTCGGAGGGCTTGTGGATGCGCCGATCAGCGAGCTCGTGGTGCGGCTGTTCGGGGCCGTGGCCGAGCTCGATACGAGGCCGATCACCGCGGAGGCGCTCGTGGGGCTTCTCAGCACGCGGCTCGCGGGTCCGGTCAATCGCGTCAACGCGGCGTATCTCGCGCGCGGGCAGGGCATCGAGGTGCGCGAATCGCGCTCGGAACACGCGCGCGACTATGTTTCGCTGATCGAGGTCAGCGCGGTCACCAAGGCGGGGACGACGACGGTCGCCGGGACGCTGCTCGGCGGGCGCCTGCCCCGGCTGGTGCGCATCGACGCCTATGATGTCGAAGCCGTGCCGAAGGGGCATTTCCTGTTCACGCGCCACGCGGACCAGCCGGGCGTGGTGGGTGCGCTGGGCGGCATTCTGGCGCGCGAGCAGATCAATATTTCGCGCATGCATGTCGGCATGGGTGCGAACGGCGACGGCGACGGCAACGGCGAGGCGATCGCGCTCATCTGCACTTCGTCGCCGCTGCCGGAGGCCGTGCGCGCCGAGATCGAGACGCTTCCCGCCGTCAAGCGGGCGGTTATTTTCGAGCTCTGACGCAGCCTCTTTGTTTGGTCGTGCTTCTTATCGGATGTGGTTTTCTGCATGGCTCCGCCATGACCCAGGTCCCACTTTTCCGGAAGCACTCTAGGACGTCACCGCCATGACCAGTCTCGCTAAGCCCGCGCGCCGGCCCGCCAATCCGCGCTTCTCGTCGGGACCCTGTGCCAAGCGCCCCGGCTGGACGCCGGATGCGCTCAACGGTGCGTTTCTCGGCCGCTCGCATCGCGCCAAGGACGGCAAGGCGCGGCTCAAGCTCGCCATCACCAAGACGCGGGAGCTTCTGGGGCTGCCGGAGGGCTATCTTGTCGGCATCATGCCGGGTTCGGACACGGGGGCTTTCGAGGCGGCGCTGTGGTCGATGCTCGGCCAGCGCGGCGTCGACGTCCTGGCGTGGGAGAGCTTCGGCAAGGGCTGGGTGACGGACATCGTCAAGCACCTGAAGATCGACGACGTGCGTGTGCTTGAAGCCGACTACGGGCTGTTGCCGGATCTCGGGCTCGTCGATTTCAAGCGCGACGTGGTGTTCACATGGAACGGCACCACGTCCGGCGTGCGCGTGCCCAACGGCGACTGGATCGCGGGCGACCGCGAGGGGTTGACGATCATCGACGCCACGAGCGCGATCTTCGCCCAGACGATCCCGTGGGCCAAGGCCGACGTCGTCACCTACTCGTGGCAGAAGGTGCTGGGCGGGGAGGGCGCACACGGGATGCTGATCCTCTCCCCGCGCGCCGTTGCCCGGCTCGAGAGCTACGTCCCGGACTGGCCGCTGCCGAAGCTGTTCCGCCTCACCAGGAAGGGCAAGCTCGACGCGGCGATCTTCGAGGGCGAGACCATCAACACACCGTCGATGCTGGCGCTCGAGGACTATCTCGATGCGCTCGCGTGGGCGGAGAGCGTGGGCGGACTCGGTGGCCTCATGGGTCGCGCCGATGCCAACGCGCGCGTGCTGTTCGACTGGATCGCGGGCGCCCCGTGGGTGGCGAACCTCGCGGCCAATCCGGCGACACGCTCCAACACGTCGGTATGTCTCAAGGTCGTCGATGGTGACGTACTGGCGCTGCCGCAGCCGCAGCAGGCGGCGTTCGTCAAGGCGATCGCGGCGCGGCTCGAGGCGGAAGGCGTCGCGCTCGACATCGGCTCCTATCGTGACGCGCCGGTGGGGCTTCGCATCTGGACTGGCGCGACGGTCGAAACCGCCGACGTCGAGGCGCTGACCGACTGGCTCGACTGGGCGTTCGCAGTGGAGAAGGGTGCACTTGGCTCTTAAGCCGCCGCCTCGGCGCGGAGGGCGAGGATGAAGGCGGTCGTGGCGGCGAGGGAGGCCGCGGTGCGCACCGAGTTCCACCAGGTCCAGTCCGTGAGATAGCGCGACCAGAAGCTCGCGCCTTCGGCGCTAGCCGGATCGGCTGCGGCAAGCTGATCGTTGAGGGGCACGTTGCAGACGATGGTGAGGAGAAACGTTCCGACGACATAGAGCAGCGCGCCGGCCAGCCAGTAGACGGCTCGCGGATCGTCCCACCTCAGGACGGCGAACAAAGCGAGAAGAGCCGAGGTGATGGCGGTGGCGAAAAAGACGGCGATGAACCCGGACCGCACCACGACGATGTTGATCTCCTGCATGGCGGCGATGCCTTCCGCCGGCGGGCGAGCCCCAAGGGCCGGCATGACGAAGGTCGAGAACGCGAAGAACACGCCGGCGACGAGCGCGGCGCCAAGGACCGAGATCCAGGTCAGTCCCGTCAGCACAGGTTCCATGGCGCGTTTCCGTTGCTCGGCCGGGCGGCGCTCCACCAGTGCCGCCCCTATTTCTTCTCGAGAAGTATCTGGCCCTTGGATTGGATCGTGCTCTGGATGGCCTCGGCGAACTGCTGCAGCAGCCAAGGGAGCGTGACGGCGACGCGGACGCTGGTGTCGGCCACGTCCACCGTGCCGGCGGCTTCCTGGCCCATGGCGCTCATGCGAAAACTCAGCGTATCGCCGCTCCAGTTGCCCTCCTCGACGGAGACCATGGGGAGCGTTGAGGTGACCTTCGCCAAGCCTCCCTTCAGGCGGTTGGCGGCTTCCTCCTTGCCGAGACGATGGGGGATGGTGATGACGATGGGCTCGGACATGGTTGCTCCAGGGGGACGGATGCACGGAAGATAAGGGTTCCGGCGCCGGGCTTCCAGGCTCTGCTGCGCTGCGGAAGAAAATCCGTTGTGCGAGCGATTGAGCTCGCTTCGATTGCCAACGTCCTGGAAACTCTCGCGTCCTCGCACAAAGGAGGGCTTGCGTGCGGGTTCCCTGCCCCGCAATAACTGGCGCGGGTGATCCGGACGAGCAAGTCAGGCGATCCCGACGATCCGAGAGGAGCATTGCATCATGGCGTCAGTCCCGGCCGAAACCGCGTCCGAGGCGAGCCGCCCCAAGGCGGCATTCTCCTGGAACGACCCCTTGTACTTCGAGGAGTCGCTCACCGAGGACGAGCGCATGATCCAGGACAGCGCTCGGGCCTTCTGCGGCGAGCGGCTGCTCCCCGGCATCGTGGAAGCGAACCGCACGGAGACGTTCGATCGCGCCATCATGCAGGAGCTGGGCGCGCTCGGGTTTCTCGGAGCCACGCTGCCGCAGGAGTATGGCGGCGCGGGCGTCAGCGCTGTCGCCTACGGCCTCATCGCGCGCGAGGTGGAACGGGTCGATTCCGGATACCGCTCGGCGATGAGCGTGCAGTCGAGCCTCGTCATGCATCCGATCTACGCCTACGGCAGCGAGGCGCAGCGGCGCAAATTCCTGCCGGCCCTCGCACGCGGCGAGCTGATCGGCTGCTTCGGCCTCACGGAGCCCGATGCCGGGTCCGATCCTGCCGGCATGAGGACGCGCGCCACCGTCGTCTCCGGCGGCTACAAGCTCACCGGCTCGAAGATGTGGATCACGAACTCGCCGATCGCCGACGTCTTCATCGTGTGGGCGAACACCGATGACGGCAGCATCCGCGGGTTCATTCTCGAGAAGGGCATGAAAGGCCTTTCGGCGCCGAAGATCGAGGGCAAGTTCAGCCTTCGGGCGTCGGTGACGGGCGAGATCGTCATGGATGGCGTGGAGGTGTCGCAAGACGCGTTGCTGCCGAACGCGAAGGGCCTTGCAGGCCCCTTCGGCTGCCTCAACAACGCGCGTTTCGGCATCGCATGGGGCGTACTCGGCGCGGCCGAATTCTGCTGGCACGCGGCGCGGCAGTATACGCTCGACCGGCGCCAGTTCGGACGTCCGCTGGCCGCCAACCAGCTCATCCAGAAGAAGCTCGCCGACATGCAGACCGAGATCACGCTCGGGCTGATCGCCTGCCTGCACGCGGCGCGTCTCAAGGACAAGGGGCTGCTCGCGCCCGAGGCGGTGTCGCTGCTCAAGCGCAACAACTGCGGCAAGGCGCTTGAGATCGCGCGCGCGGCGCGCGACATGCACGGCGGCAACGGCATCGCCGACGAGTTCCACGTCATCCGGCACGTGATGAACCTCGAGGCGGTCAACACCTACGAGGGCACGCACGACATCCATGCGCTGATCCTCGGGCGGGCGCAGACCGGCATCGCGGCGTTCTCGTAAGGCTGCATCCATGACCACGACCATGGAGCCCACTGGGACCACGCCTCCCCTCGCCGGACTTCGCGTGCTCGATCTGTCGCGCGTGCTCGCAGGGCCCTGGTCAGCGCAAACGCTCTCCGATCTCGGCGCGGAGGTGATCAAGGTCGAGCGACCGGGTGCCGGCGACGATACGCGTGCGTGGGGACCGCCCTACGCGCGCGACGCTGAAGGACAGCCCACCTCGGAGTCGGCTTATTTTCTCTCGGCCAACCGCGGCAAGCGGTCGGTGACGATCGAGCTCGCGCATCCCAAGGGGCAAGGGATCGTGCGCCGCCTCGCCGAGCGGGCCGACGTCGTGATCGAGAACTTCAAGGTCGGAGGGCTTGCAAAGTATGGCCTCGACTACGCGAGCCTGTCGGCCCTGAACCCACGGCTCGTCTATTGCTCGATCACGGGCTTCGGCCAATCGGGGCCCTATCGCGACCGGCCGGGGTACGACTTCATGATCCAGGCGCTCGGCGGGCTCATGAGCGTCACGGGTGAGCCGGGCGGCGCGCCGATGAAGGTCGGGGTTGCGCTGGCGGACGTGCTGAGCGGGCTTTACGCCACCATTGGCATCCTGGCGGCGCTCAACCGGCGCGCGGCGACCGGCAAGGGCGAGCACGTCGATATCGCGCTCCTCGACGTGCAGGTCGCGGCGCTGGCCAACCAGGCGCTCAATTACCTGACCTCGGGTGTCGCGCCGGGGCGGCTCGGCAATGCCCATCCCAACATCGTGCCTTACGAGGCTTTCGCGACGGCGGACGGCTACGTCATCGTGGCGGTCGGCAATGACGGGCAGTTCCGCAGCTTCTGCGGGGTTGCCGGGCGGCCCGAGCTTGCGGCGGACCCGCGTTTCGCGACCAACCCGGATCGCGTGCGCAACCGCGGCGTGCTGATCCCGATCGTGCAGGAGCTTCTTCGCTCCGAGACGACGGACGGCTGGCTCACGAAGCTCAACGCGGCGGGCGTGCCGTGCGGGCCGGTCAATACGCTGGATGCGGTGTTCGACGATGCGCAGGTCAAGGCGCGCGGCCTGCGTCTCGATCTGCCGCATACGAGCGCGGGCATGGTGCCGTCGGTCGCATGTCCGATCCGCTACGCGGAGACGCCGCTTGCCATGACGAGCGGCCCGCCGTGCCTTGGCGAGCACACGGACGCGGTGCTCGGGGAGCTCGGGCTCAGCGGCGACGAGATCGCGGCATTGAAGGCCGAGGGCGTGGTTTAGAGATGGCGCTTGGCCGATTAAGGACCGTGCTCGGATGGAGGCGGGTTCTCGCCGCCACCGAGTGCGAGGCCGGCGCCCATTCCACCACCCATGCCACCACCGCCGCCGCTGCCGCCTCTTCCGCCGCCGCCTTGCCGACCGCTTTCGTTGCCACGCTCGCCTCGCCCGCGCATGCCGCCAGGACTTTGCGGTCGCCTTGGGCCCTGCATCGGTAACTCGAGATCGGGTGGGACCGGATCGAGATCGAGCGCGTCGCGGATGAAATTGCGCAGCGAGACGACCAGCTCATGCGTGTGGACGGGGCGTCCGGCCACGAGCTCGCTTGCGGCGCGCTCCGCCAATCGAACCTGCTCCTCGGTGCCGAGCAGGATGATGTCCGACAGCACCGCCTCGACATCGTCGCGGATGCGGCGCGCACGATCCGATCCGATGGCGCTGTGTGGGGCACCGTCGCCGGCCGGATCGAGGGGCGGCGTGGTCTCGTGCTCGGCGGGTCGGCGCAAATCGCGCAGGTGCGTCGGATCGACGGTAAGCTTGCCGGTGAACGAGCCGCCCAGGACCTTGTAGGCGGCGATCAGCGTGCGCAGGCGCTCGTTGATCTGGCGGTTCATGCGCTCGCGGCGCTGCTGGATCGTGAACATCATCAGCAGCCGGATGCCGATGCCGATGAGAGCGAACAGCGCCAGGCCGATCACTGTCGAGAGCAAGCTCTGCCAGGAGCTGAAATCGAAGTAGCGCAGCGGCGCCTCCCAATCCGGTTTCCGGCCGCAAGCCTACACGATCGCGCGGGGCTCCGGCGCCAGGATTTTCGACCGTGACGGAGAGTTGGCGCGCCCGGAATGACGATCCGGTCCGGTGCGTCGTGGAAGAATTGCAGGATCAGAACTTCGAGATCCACGAGCAGGTCAACGTTGACGTAGGGGCCAACCGCCACTATGATTTCAACAAATGTCCAAGTTGAGTGATCGGATCGCCGCAGCGGAAGTTGGAGTCTGACATGACGGCGTTGTCAAGCTATGACGACCGGGCGCTCGGCGCATTGCGCGAGGCGAACTGGCCGGATATCTCCGACCAGGATTTCAAGACGGCCGTGGGGTCGTTCCCCACCGGTGTCGTGATCGTGACCGCAGAAGACGAAGACGGCCCCTTCGGGCTGACGATCCAGTCCTTCATGTCCTTGTCGATGTGCCCGAGGTTGGTGCTGATCTCTGTCGCCCAGACATCGGCGACGCTGCCCCGGATTCAACGGGCAGGACGATTCTGCGTCAACCTGCTCGACGATGCTCACTCCGAGCTCGCCCTCCACTTCGCCAAGAGTGCCCGTGGGGTCAACAAATTCGATGGCATCACCTATTCGCGGGAGGGTTCGGACGGCTCTCCGGTCTTTCCGGGCGCGCTCGGATGGATTGATTGCAGCGTGGTGCGGACGCATCGCGAAGGCGATCACGTGCTCCTGGTCGGCGCGGTGAAGAAAGCCGTGGTCAGTGAAGAGCCGACAGTTTCGCCTTTGGTCTTCTGGCGCTCACGCTTCGTGCCGGTCGTGCCCTGACGTATCACTTTCAACAAGACGCGCGCGATCTACACACATTCAGAGGCGTCCATCCGGTCCCGCCTAGCCGTGTGCCCAGGCATGGGGAGGCCAGGCAGACGTGCCGCTTCCTGTGCGATAACCAAAACACGCAGGAACGTGTCGCGAAGCAGCAATCAGAAGCCGAAGAGATGCTTGCGCACGGCCATCACCATGACGCTTTGTCGGTGGCCGCGACATAAGGAATCCTATCCAGATCGCCACCTCTCCCCGATTGTCGCGCTATACTGTACTATGGCGGCCGTAACGGATCGTCGCGGATTGAGGGAGTTGTGGAATTGGAATCTGAGGTTGAGGAGTCGGAGTTGCCTCGAACGAAGCGCGCGCAAAGCAAGCGCGGCAGCGATGCCGAGCGGTCCCTGCTCGAAGCGACGCTGCGCGTCGTCGCGCGCGATGGCGTCAAGAGCGTCACCCACCGAAAGGTGGTCGCGGAGGCCGGCCAAGCGCTGGGCAGCACCCACTACTACTACGACGATCTCGACGATCTGATTCTCACGGCCTTCGCGCACTACGTCGAGCTGATGGTGGAGAAGTACTCGCACACGCTCGACGCTGCGACCAACGAGGATGAGCTGCTGGATGCCATTCTGGTTCTCATCGATGCTCTTCGGACCGACCAGCAGCTCTCCATCGTGATGTACGAGCTGTACGCCCAGGGCGTGCGAGACGAGCGGTACCGGCGGCTAATCATGCACTGGTCGAGGGAGTCGAAGAAGGTCCTCGTTAAGTTCTGCACCGCACAGACGGCGAACGAGATCGAAGCGATCTGGGATGGCATGGCGATCCAGTCGCTACTCACCCAGACGGTGCCCGATGACCGTGAGATCAAGCGCCTCTTGCGCGCGGTCCTGGACCACGGGCGGGCGAAAAGCCCGGGTGCGCGTCGGCCTGCAGTGCGCAAGGCGATAAAGCAAGCCGCGAAGAAGAAAGCGAATATTTCCAGGCGCCGGTAGAGGCTGGACCGACGCGGACAGGGTCCGCGTCGGTTTCTTGGTGCGAGTGGCACCGCGGGTTTTTCGCGCGAGTGCCATGGACCTGCATCAGGAGACGCGCTCTCTGCGCAGTCGCGCGGCGACCTCGATTGCGTCGCCTTCCGCTGCGCTTGAGTGTCCATACGGCTGGGCGGCGATCATGTAGAGCACGCCGGTCCCGACGACGACGCCAAGTCCGATGAGCACGATCCAGCGGTCGAGGAAGCTCAGGCTCGCGTCTCCCGGCCATCCGAGGAGCACAATCGCGATGATGCCGTAGACGAGCGCGAGTACGTTGACAATTCCGCCGGCACTCCCCAGCGACCACGGGCCAGCAGGCGTCCAGCCCTTGAGCCGCTGCCGCAACGCTGCGAGGACGACCATCTGGAAGCACACGTAGATGCCGATGACGGCGAACGACGTCACCTGGACCACGCTGTCGGGCTTGAAGTAGAGCCAGCCGTTGATCACCATTGGAATGGAGCAAGCGACGATCATGGCGTTGCGCGGCACAGCACCGCTGCCGGAGATCTCCTCATGCAGGCGCGAGAGCCAGCGCGAGCCCGGGAGCATGTCGTCGCGAGCGAAGCTGTAAAGCAGCCGGCTCAACGCTGCCTGCTGGGAGAGCGCGGCGGAGAGGAAGATCGTGGCAGCGACGACGAGGAACAGCAGCATCCCCAAATGACCGGTGCTTGCCTCGACGATGGCCGGAATGGGGTCCGTCACCTGGCCGTTGACGATCTCTTGAAGGTTCGGTGCAGCGAGGATGAAGCCCGCGTAGGACACCGCGGCGCCGATCAGGCCGACGACGATGGTCATGATCATAGCGACCGGGATCTTGCGCTCCGGCTCCTCGACCTCTTCGGCGACGTCTCCGCACGCTTCGAATCCGTAGAACTGCCACAGACCGACCAATGCCGCCATCATGAACGCCCAGAAATACGCCCCGTCCTTTGCGACGCCCATGGTGTCGAAGAGCACGCTGAAGGAGTGGTGGCGCTCGTATATCAGGAGGTACAATCCAAGCGCCAACACGCCGACAAGCTCGCAGATGAAGCCGAACTTGGCCACCATTGCGAGCGTCTTAGTGCCCATGCTGTTGAGCATGAATGCGAATAAGCAAAGGCCCTGGGCGATCAGGAGCGTTGACAGGGCACTGCTGTAGTCGATTCCGAAAAGCTTGCCGAGAAATGGGACAGCGAACTGCACGACCGCAGTCGTGGTGACGGCCAGGGACCACATGTAGATCCAAGCCGCCAACCAGGCGAACTTGCGATCCCACAGCCGGCGCGCCCATGGGTAGATGCCACCCGTGATCGGATATTGCGAAACGATCTCGCCGAAGACGAGGGCGACGAGGAGTTGCCCGGCGGCGACGATGAAGAACCACCAGATCGACGGTGGACCGGCGATCGCGAGGCCGACCGCGAAGATCGACAAGACGCCGGCTCCTGGCGAGAGATAGGTGAAGCCCAGGGCGAAGTTGGAGACCAGGCCGATCGAACGTTTGAACCGCGTCGAGCCGGCGTGCTCCGTCCCTGTGTTGTTTTGAAGAACGCTAGTCATTGAGTGTAACCCTCCCTCGGTCCGGATTGGGCTGCGGGCGCTACCGTCCTTGGGGCGACACCCGAACTTGGACACTTGTTGAAGACTTGAGGAATGTAGATTGCGAAATATCAAGCCGTCAATAGGCGGATTGCACGGGAGCGTTTTTTGATTAGCCGCTGCGCAGCCGAATGTCGTGTTTGCACTATTGATGCGCACTGAATCAGAATCCGTTCTCCGGGCGACCGTTCGGGTTCAACGGCAAGCGCCGGGTCCTCTAACTCCACCCGTGCCAGAAAACCTTGTTTCGTGATTGTCCAAATGAAACGGGGCTTTTCCAGCCGCTTCGCGAACAGGCAAAAGACCGGCCGTCCCAACAGGGGATCGTGCCCATCACAAGCAGCGCACCGGCTTCATCAAAAATTGCGGCGCTGACTTCGATTTCCGATGCCCTAGACACCGAAGCCATCTGGCCCGGACCCGCAAACCTGGCCGAGCAAGGTCGCGCGTTTTTTCGAGCGCGATGGCCGCATCCGCGATGCAACGCGCCAGCACCCGCCCGATGCGCCTCTTGACAGTGGAAGAGCGCCTGACATAATTTCAACATCTGTCCAACTTTTGGTTGGCCGAGGGAGTCGAGATAAAACGAGGGAGAGCCCCCATGCAGTTTGGAATCTTCAACATCCCCTACTCCAGGGGATACGCGCACGGCAGCAGGACCGTTCGAGACGTGATCGAATGGGACCTTCAGATCACCAAGTGGGCGGATGCGTACGGTCTCGACGAGGCTTACTTCGCCGAGCACTTCACCTTGGGGGGTGAGCCCAGTCCCTCACCTGACGCCATGATCGCGGCGGCTTCTCAGGTCACGCAGAAGATCAAGCTCGGCGCGGCCGCGCACCTGCTCGCCTACCACAATCCGATCGCCCTCGCGCATCGGATGATGTGGATCGACCACATGACAGGCGGCCGCTACATCGCCGGCTTCGCGCCCGGCGCGTTCCCCAGCGACGCGCAACTTTTCAACACTGGGAAGAACAATCCACAGATGATGGTCGAGGCGCTCGACATCATTGACGCGATCTGGAAGCGCAAGGGACCGTATCGCATCGAGCGCACGTACTGGACCGTCGATATGCCCGCATACAGCGAGGACATTCACGGCCCGCACTTGACCCCCAAGCAGGAAAAAATTCCGGTCATCATGACGGGGATGCAGCCGAAGTCGCCGACGCTGTCGGTGGCTGGCCAGCGTGGCTACTCGCCGATGAGCCAGCAGGTGCACGCCGGTGTCCTGCGCGAGCACTGGGCGACCTTTGCCGAGGCCGCCAAAAGCGAGGGCTACACGCCTTGCCGCTCCGAGTGGCGCGTCTGTCGCGACGTGTTCGTCGCCGATACCGATGCCGAGGCCCGCGCCGGCTACCTCAAGGGCTCGATGGGCGACCTCTGGGGGAACTACAACATCCCGACGTTCATCAAGCTGGGGATCGGCAAATACATTTCCGGCGATGCGATCGCCGAAGAGGATTTGTCGGCGGAGTGGCTGGCTGAAAACTTCCACATCGTCGGCTCGCCCGAGACCGTCGCGCAGAAGATCGAGGCCCTGTACCGAGAGGTGGGCGGCTTCGGAACCCTGATCTCGTTCGGCCACGAATACTCGGACAACCCGGAGATCTATCGTCGCAACTTCGAGCTTCTCGGAACGAAGGTCGCGCCGCTCCTGACCCACCTCGACGGCCGGGGGGCGAACACGTGAACCGACGCAAGGGAGGACAAAGCGCAAAGGCCGGCCGGGTTGCCGGCAAGGTCATTCTCGTCTCGGGCGGCGCGAGCGGCATGGGGGCCGCCCATGTCAATCGTCTCGCCGAGGAGGGCGCGACGGTCTATCTCGCTGACCGGGACGTGGAACGAGGCAACCAGCTCACCGCGGAACTCGCCGCACGCAAGCTCGACGTCCGCTTCGTTGAACTCGACGTCACGGACGAGACGGGCTGGCGCACTGTTGCTGCGCGCATCGGCGACGAGCAGGGGCGCCTGGACGTGCTGATACACAATGCCGGCGTTCTCAGCCTCTCATCGCCGGAGGAAGCCAGCGACGAAGAGTGGGACCGAACGATCGCGATCAATCAGACCGGCATCTTTCGTGGCACGCGAGCACTGATGCCGCTGGTGCGGCTCGGCCGCTCACCTTCGATCATCAACATCTCCTCGATCTTCGGTCTCATCGGGGCCGTGGGCTACATCGCCTACATGGCCTCGAAGGGCGCGGTCACTCTGATGACCAAGTCGATGGCCGCGACCTACGGACCCGAGGGAATTCGGTGCAACAGCGTGCACCCCGGATACATCTCCACCCCGATGCTCGAACAGGAGTTGCGCGGACTGCCCGAGGGGTCAGCCGAGGCGATCCACGGGCAGATCCCCCTGCGTCGGTTCGCCGGCCCGGGTGAGGTCTCGGCGGCGGTGCTGTTTCTTGCGTCGGACGAGGCCTCGTATGTCACGGGAGCCGAGATCGTCGTCGACGGCGGCTTGCTCTCCTGCCGCTGAGAACAGTCCCTTCCGAGATCTGCGGCCGGTCGTGAGAGCGACCCTCGCGACCGGCCGCGTCCAACACCAGAGCTCAGATGCTACGGGCGCAGCCATCGTCGCAGTCGACAGCACGACGCGACGACCAGTTCAAGGAGACGACGATGAAGATCGCTCGCAAGACACCATGAGTTCGCTTCTCGGTGATCGGCACTTTGCCGTCGGCAACGCCAATCTTGAAGGCCAGGCCTCTCTTCAGCCGAGTGCCGGTGACATCAGCCTGCTTCCAGTCTGGCGGAGAGGTGGTCAGACGCACGGGATATGGCAAATGACGCCGGGAACTCTAACCGGAGCGTCCGGCCCTGAAACCGTCGTGGTTCTCGAAGGCAAAGCGGAGGTCACGGTCCAGCCTAGCGGCAGAACATTTCATCTGCGTCCCGGAGATTTGTTCGTTCTCGACGAGAATGAGACAGCGACGTGGAAGGTGTCAGAGACAATCCGCAAGTTTTACGTCACGAACCGAGATGCCTAGACGCGAGACGGTGGGATGCCGAGCTCGTTGAGCAACAAAAAGGCTAGCGCTCTCCGCTCGTATGTTGTTCGCCGCGGTGTCTGCGGAGGAAGTGGTGAAGAAAAGGAACATTCAGATGAGACTCAAAGGCAAGGTTGCTGTGGTTACGGGGGCCGCGAGCGGACAGGGCGCCGCCGAAGCTGAGCTGTTTGCGAAAGAGGGCGCAAATGTCGTTGCGACCGATATCAATTTCGACCAGCTTGAATCCGTTGTTCGGGCGATACACAAGAAATATCGGGGCAGCACGATTGCGGTGAAGCACGATGTAACAAGCGAGGCGGATTGGAAACAAGTTGTTTCGGCTGCGGAAAGTGCTTTTGGTCCGATTACGGTCCTCGTGAACAACGCCGGAATCCTGAGAACGAAGCACTATTTGGACATATCGCTCGACGATTGGGCCGTCACGATGAATGTGAATGCGTGGAGTCAGTTTGCCGGCATCAAAACAGTTTCCGAGTCAATGAAGAAAGCTGGCGGCGGCTCTATTGTCAATATTGGGTCAATTGCGAATCATGTGAATACCGACGGCTTGAACGCGTATGGTGCCAGCAAAGGCGCGGTGGAAGGCCTGACGCGAATTGCTGCGGCGGAACTCGCGCCACTGAACATACGAGTCAATTCCATTCATCCGGGCGAGGTGGCGACCCCAATGCTGTTCGAAGCCGTCACCGAAGAGGATATTCAGGCTCGTATTCATGTCATTCCGTTGCGCAGGCTTGGACAGCCTATCGATATCGCGAACCTCGCGCTGTTCCTGGCCAGTGATGAGTCAAGCTATATGACGGGGTCTGGGATCGTTATCGATGGCGGCGTGAGCGTTTCCTACAAGTAGCGTGACCCGAGGGCATTCGTTTATCTTCAGGCGTTCCGTTTGGGTCGCGTTGTCGCGCGACCCATCGCATAGCCGCTCGCGGGCTACGTCATCCACCCGCAGGGCCACGACGTTGCAGTGCGCATCCGTCAGCCTAAGCCGCCGCACTCAGGACCGCATTCGGCCGAGTGGCCTATTGCGAACACGGCGCCGCGCGTGAGCGCATGAGAAACTGCGCAAGGAGCATCAAGGTCAGCGATACGAAGAGCACGACGGAGCCCACTGCGTTGATCTCGGGCGTCACACCGCGGCGGATCGAGGAGAACACGTAAATCGGCAGCGTCGTGTCGGGACCGGCAACGAAGAAGGCGATGATGAAATCCTCGAATGAGAATGTGAAGGAGAGCAGGAACCCTGCGACGATCGACGGCAGGAGGAGGGGGAGCACCACGTGGCGGAAAGTGCCTAACGGGGTCGCGTAGAGATCCTCGGACGCCTCGATGAGGCTGCGATCCATGCCGGTGAGCCGCGCGCGCACGATCAGGATGACAACCGCGATATTGAAGAGGACGTGGGCGGCGATGACTGTCCAGGTGCCCATCTGCGCCCGCCGTCCCGCCGCGCTTTCGAGCAGGGGGTTCACCGTATCGAACACGGTCACAAAGGCGATGAGCGTCGAGATGCCGATCACGACGCTTGGCACCATGATGGCGACATAGATGAGCGCGTCGAACGCGTGGCGCGGCCAACCCTTCGTGCGCTCGAGACCGAGCGCGGCAAGCGTCCCTATGATGGACGCTAGCGTCGCAGTCGAGAGCGCGATGGTGAGGCTCGTCGCGAGCGCGCTGACGATCAGCTCGTTCGAGAATGCGCTGCCGTACCAGTGCAGTGAAAATCCCCGCCAGTCCATGGCATAACGCCCGGAGTTGAAAGAGAAGAACACGATGAGCCCGATGGGCGCATAAAGGAACACGTAGATGAGGGCGGCATAGACCTGCATTGCGACCTCACACGAGAGCCACGCGGCGCTGACCGCTGTGGCCGAGGACGAAGCGCATGTAAACCACGATCGTCACGAACATGATGGCGATGAGGGCGACGGAGACCGCGGCGCCGAAGGGCCAGTTGCGCGATTGAAGGAAGAGGTCCACGAGGGCATTGCCGATGAAGAATACCATCCCTCCGCCGAGGAACTGCGGCAGGATATAGTCGCCCATCAACAGAATGAAGACCAGCATGGTGCCGGTGGCCACGCCGGGTAGAGAGAGGGGCAGCGTCACCTGAAGAAAGGTCCTAAACGGCGTCGCGCCGAGATCGGCGGAAGCCTCAAGCAGTCGCCTGTCGAGCTTCTCGAGACTCACATAGATTGGCGGGATCATGAGAGGAAGAAATCCGTACACGGCACCGATGAGAACTGCCGCCGGCGTATTGATGATACGGACACCCTCAATGCCGATCGAGGCGAGCCACGAAGGAATTCCTTTCGAGCCGAGGATCATCATCCAAGCGTAGTAACGAAGAAGCTGGCTCGTCCAGAACGGCGCAATGCAAAGGGCCAGCAGCAACAGGCGCCAACGCACATCAGCCTTCACGGCAAGGAAGTAGGCCATCGGATAGGCGAAGAGCACGGTGAGCAGGGTCGCCAGCGGTGCGAGGGTCAACGTGTTGAAGAAGGCTTTCCCGCGCGCAGGCAAGTTGAGATAGTTGCTGAACGTGAAGGCGGGAGCATAGCCGCCGGCGGGCGCGCGCTCGCCGAATGAATAGACCACAACCACAAGCAACGGCAGCACCAGCAGGAAGACGAAGAAGAGCGCCGCGGGTGCTACGAGGAGCGCGGTCGTGAGGCGCGAACGGCGCTCGGACTTTTGGCTCATCATCGAGGCGGCACCATTCAATCTGAGGGCCCTTGCCGGACCCTCAGATATTCGCATCGATGTTCAGGCCGCCTTGAAGCGGGCCATGATCTCGGCCCGCAACGGGTTGGTCAGTGTCGCAGCCGCACCGAACTCCAGCGGCGCAAGAAGCTCCGCCGCCGGGTAGAGGATCGGGTTCTCGAGCATCTCCTTCGGAAGCAACCCAGTGACGCGGCTATCGGTGGGAGGATACCCGTTCGACTGGGCTTCCTTGGCATTGACGTCGGGTGTCAGCATGTAGTCGATCAGAGCGTAGGCCGCCTCCGGATTGGGCGCCTCCTTCGGAATTGCATAGAAGTCCGACCAGATCTCGCCGCCCTCCCTGCCAATCACGTAGGTCATCTCAGGCAGGTCCCGGTGAAGCTGGGCCGCGTCGCCGGTCCAGCACACGGACGCCCAGGCATCGCCGTTGCGCATCGACGGCTGGTAGTCCGAGTTGATCCCGAAGAGATGCGGCTTGACCGCGATCAAAAGCCTCTCCGCCTCGGCGAGCTGCGCCGGATCGTTGGAGTTGAACGAGTAGCCAAAGCTCTTCAACGCATTGCCGATGGTGGTCAGCTGGTAGTCATGCACCAACACGCGGCCCGCGAGCGGTCCCTTGGCCAACTCCCAAAATTCCTTCCAGCTCCTCGGGTTCTGCGTCACCTTTTTGCTGTTGATGACGAATCCCGTCGTGCCCCAGTCCTTGGGCACGGCGAAGACGGTGCCGCCGATCGTTCCCTCGGCGGTGAAACGACCGTCCTGAGTGCCGGCGGCATAGTTCGGCAGTTTCGCCAGATCGAGCGGTTCAATGAGACCGAGCTCCTTGTACGTCGGGATCGTGTAGTTCGTCGGCACGAACACGTCCCAGCCGGTTGAACCCGCCTGGAGCTTCGCCAGCATTTCCTCGTTGGAGCCGAAGACGCTCGTTTTGATTTTCACGCCGGTCTTTGCCGTGAACGCGTCGAGGTTCTTCTGGTCGTGGTAGTTGGGCCAGGTCGTGAGGTGCACGGTGCCCGATAGCGCCGCATAGGCCCTGCGCGGTCTGAGCGCGGGAATGGCGGCGCCGAGCACTGCGGTGGCGGCGCCCAGTCCAGTCACGCCGAGAAAGTGCCGGCGCGAGACCGACCCCTTCTGATAGCGGCGCAGCTCATGCATGAAGTCCGACGCCGAGATTGGCCGGTTCTCCCAATGCTTCTTGCTCATCACTCACTCCTCTCCTCGTTGTCAGGCAGCATCAACGCGGCGGTCCTCGACCATCCCACGTAGACCCGATCGCCGGGAGCAAAGCCGCCCCTCTCCGTCTCGAGGCGCTTCGGCGTCAAGACGAGAAGCTCACCGAGGCCTTCGGCCTCGACCAGATATTCGGTTTGCTCACCAAGAAAGATGCAGTTGCGGACCGTCGCGCGCGCAATCGGGTGGATGTCGCCCGATAGCCCACCTTCGTTGCGATCAAGCGAGACGAGCTCGGGACGAATTGCGAGCGATACGGGCGTGCCGGTAGGCGGTGCCGGTGCGCCCGTCGGCGAACGCCCGCACGAAACGCATCCATTGGCGAGGCGCACGCGCGCCGTGCCGCCCGCATCGAGGGACACCAGGGAGCCGCCGATGAAATTCGTCTTGCCTACGAAGTCAGCAACGTAGCGGTTGACCGGCGCGTCGTAGAGCTCGCGCGGCGCGCCGACCTGCACGATGCGGCCCTGGTGCAGGATGCAGACGCGGTCCGACATGGACAACGCCTCCTCCTGATCGTGCGTGACGAGGACGAACGTGATGCCGACATTGCGCTGCAGGTTCTGCAATTCGAACTGCATGTCGCGGCGCAACTTGCGATCCAGCGCGGCAAGAGGTTCGTCGAGCAGCAGCACGCGCGGACGGTTGATCAGGGCGCGGGCAAGCGCAACACGCTGCTGCTGGCCGCCCGAGAGCTTCCAGGCACGCCGACGTTCCAGTCCGCCGAGGCGAACGAGCTCGAGCGCGGCGCCTACCCTGCTGCTGATCTCGTCCGGATCTGCACGCGGTGCGCGCTGCCGGACGCCGTAGGCGACATTGTCGAAAACATCGAGATGCGGAAACAGAGCATAGTGCTGAAACACCATATTCACAGGCCGCCGGTATGCCGGCAATCCCGTGACGTTCATGCCTTCGATGAAAATTTCTCCGGCCGTCGGATGCTCGAATCCGGCGACCATCCGCAGCGTTGTGGTTTTGCCGCATCCCGACGGCCCGAGGATCGAGACGAAAGTTCCTTGCTCAATGCCGAGATCGATGTTGTCGACGGCTATGACATTGCCATAGTGCTTGGACACACCCTTGAAGGTGATGACCTCGGCCTCGCCTGCCGAGCGGGTCATGTTGCCGAGAGGCTTTTGCATACTCTCGCACCGGCGCACCGGTTCCCCACGACGTTTTGCCATTGCGGGCAGTGCTGGTACCGGGTCTGGCCGAGGCGAAATCGTGGACTGGCCTCACCCGAGACTGACGGATGACAGGCCGAACTGTTTGGACCTAGTATGTAACGGTATGAAACTGCCCACAGAGCTTGCGAAATTGCCGCAAACCAGGAGCTTGGGCATGACGGTACTTCCGCTCAATTGCTGGAGCGAATCCGACCAGACCGACATTCGCGAACAGCTAGACCGCGTCCTCAAGAGCGGCCCGTTCCACCAGTCGCAGCGCCGGCAGCGGTTCCTGGCGTACCTCGTCGACGAAAGGTTGGACGGGCGCGGAGAACGGCCGCAGTCGTTTGACCCCCTCGTCGATCCCCTTGTGCGGGTCGAGGCGGGCCGCCTGCACGAGAGGCTGCGCGAGTACTATGACACCGACGGCCAAAACGATCCCGTGCGCATCGAGTTGCCGAAGGGCAGCTACGTGCCGCGCATCATCACAGGATTGAGGAACAACAGGATTGAGGAAACAGCTAAGTATTGGCGCGCCCGAAAGGATTCGAACCTCTGACCCCCAGATTCGTAGTCTGGTGCTCTATCCAGCTGAGCTACGGGCGCTTTTCTGCCTTGGTGCCGGGGCTTGGCCGGCGAGGACCGCCCGGTGGCGTGGCCGCCAGCGGTCCGGCAAGGGGGCAACTCCTAATATGAGTGCTCGGCAAGCGCAAGTGCTTTGGCGGCGCGAGGGATTGGCAGTGCGCGGCAGAGGCGTCTAGAGCGCTTCGGGAAACGTGGGGACCGGTTTCCCGATAGGAAGCACGACAAAGCAAAGAGGCTAGCGCACCGCGCGGTCGGGCAGCTCGATCAGGAATGTCGCGCCGACGCGTGTGTCGAGCAGCTCGAGCTTGCCGCCGTGCACGCCCACGAGCTCGGAGGCGATGGCGAGCCCCAAACCCGACCCGTCCTTGCGGGCGGACGTCTGGAAGGCACGAAAGAGTTTGGCGCGCGCGTGCTCGGGTATGCCCGGACCGTCGTCGGCAACCTCGATGAACACCTTGCGCCCGTCGCGCCACGCCTTGACGTGGATCTCGCCCTTACGCCCCTCGCCCTGACTTTCTATGGCCTGCACGGCGTTGCGCGTGAGGTTGCTCATAATGCGGAACAGGTGTTCGTGATCGGCGTCGATCAGGAGCTGGTCGTCGACATCGACGCGCCACGCGATGCGCCCTTCGCGCGGCAGGTCCAGGCCCTCGGCCACCTCGTCGAGGAGCGGCTTCAGGCGCATCAGCTCGCGGCGCGGCTCGGCCTCCTCGGCACGGCCGAAGCGCAGCGAGGAGTTGCAAAAGTTGATGGCGCGGTCGAGCGAGGCGATGAGCTTCGGGGCGAACTGCTGCACGGTCGGGTCGGGGATGGTCGTCAGGCGGTCGGAGATGAGCTGGGCGTTGGCCAGCATGTTGCGCAGGTCGTGGCTGATCTTGCTCACGGCGAGGCCGAGCTGGGCGAGGCGGTTCTTCTGGATCAGCGCCTGGGTGAGCTGGCGCTGCATGTGGGCGAGCTCGCGCTCGGCGGTGCCGATCTCATCGCCGCGGCCGGACGGGGTGATGATGCGGCTCGCGTCCTCGGGGTTCTCGCCGAAGTGAAGCATGTTGCGTGAGAGCCGCATCATCGGCCGCACGAGCAGCGCACTGATGGCGAAGTAGACGAGGGCCGCGGTCACGAGAGAGATGATGATCGAGATGAGGACGATGTTGGTGGCGTAGCTCACCATGGCGCGCCGCAAAGGCTCCTCGGGCAACACGACCTCGATCACGTCGTCGTAGCGGGGGCCGAGGAAGCCCATGATGCGGATGACGCGGTCGTCAGGCGCGAAGAAGAGAGCGATGGCGTCGCCGATCTCGGAGAGGCGCAGTGCGAGGTCCTGGCCCACGGTGAGGCCCGGCGGGCGGCGCAGGTCGAAGTGCTCGTCGATGGAGATCTCCTGCACCGGCGGCAGCACGAGGCGGCGCGCGCCGCCGCGGCGGATGGCGATGGCGCGGACGAGCGCGGTGCGGGTCAGCTCGTTGCGCAGCGCCGGTGGAACGCTGCGCCCGGGGACCGCCTCGGCGGCGAGAGCCGCGACGTTGGCGGCGGTCAACCGGTCATTCAGCCAGCTCATGCGGTAGTTGGAGATCGACGGCAGGAAGATCAGGATTTCCGCCAGCATGACGAAAACCGCGGTCAGCAGCAGGAGCTTGGCCGGAAGGCCGATCCCGAGCCAGCCGCGTCTCAGCGCGGCGGCGCGCGCGCGCAGCCACGACATGACGGGTAGCGGCTGTTTCTCCGTCGTTTCGATCACACGCTCGTTGGTATCGAGGGGCATGCTCACTCGCATCGGGGTCCAAGCGAGACGCCTCCCACTTGCCTCGGGAGAAGGGCATTTGCGGCCCGGAGTCTCGCATTTCGGGCCTTGCCTGTCATCCACGACGGGCAGCGCCTCAGCGCGGGATCGGGGGACATGGTCAAGGCGCCTCGCGCGGGCTCACCCCCTCATATGGGCGATCAGCCGGGCTAACCAAGCTTGGCGAGGAAATCCATGAGCCTGCGGATGGTCCGTTTGGCCGGGAGGCCAGCGTAGAATCGCTGCGCGGCGCTTCTCCCGATCTCGCCGAAAGTCGGATGGGGAGCGACGTAGCCGGCCATGGCGGCGATGCCGAGGCGCTGGGAGACGGCGAGCGCCCAGACCTGGATCAGCTCGCTCGCATTCGGGCCGACGATGGTGGCGCCGAGGATGCGGCCTTTGGGGGTGATGACCACCTTGATGTGGCCTTCGGTCTGGTGGTCGGCGTGGGCCCGGTCGTTCTCGGTGAAGGGTTGGCGCAGGACGTTGACGCGGTATTTTTGCGCGCGCGCCTCCTCCTCGGTGAGTCCGACGTGGGCCAGTTCCGGGTCGGTGAAGGTCACCCACGGGATGAGGGCCGGATCGAAGCCCGCAGGCAGCCGGAACAAGGCGCGGCGCAGCACGATCTCGGCCTGATAGCTCGAGACGTGGCTGAAGCGCGGGCCGCCCGTGACGTCGCCGATGGCGAAGATGCGGTTGTTCGAGGTTCTGAGGCCGCGGTTGACGACGATGCCGTCGCTGCCGGTTTTCACGGCCGCCGCCGGCAGGTTGAGGTCGGAGAGGTTCGGGATGCGTCCGACAGCGATCAGGAGATGCGAGGCATCGACGGTGTCGGCGCCCGACGCGCTCGCGAGGTGGACGCGGACATATCCGGCCATGGCCTGCACGCGCTCGACGGTGGTCGCCTCGCGGATGTCGACTCCTTCGGTGCGCAGCGCCTTCAGCACCACGGCGGTGGCCTCGGGATCGTCGCTGCCTAGCGCGCGCGCCTTGTCGACGACGGTGACGCGGCTACCGAGGCGCGCGTGCGCCTGGGCCAGCTCGAGCCCGATGGAGCCGGCTCCGACGATGAGCAGGTGTGGGATCTTGCGGTCGACGTCGTAGATGGTGTCGATCGTGTCGTAGGGGCAGGTGTCGAGGCCCGGGATGTCCGGAATGGCGGGCGACGAGCCGGTGGCGATGACGAAGCGGCGGGCGGTGACGCGGTAGTCACCGGCGAGCAGCGTGCGCTTGTCGAGAAAGCGCGCCGCGCCGAGAATGACTTTCACGCCGAGCCCTGTGAACCGCTCGACCGAGTCGTTCGGGGCGACGGCCGAAACGACGGCCCTGACGTGCTGATGCACGGCGCGGTGGTCGATCTGCGGCTCGACGGCGGCAATGCCGAAGGGCGCCGCGGTGCGGAACGCGTGCGCGCGGCGGGCGGAGGCAACGAGCGCCTTGGAGGGAATCGAGCCGGCCAGGTCGCCGCCGCCCATCCTGTGCTTCTCGACCAGGACCACCTTGCGTCCGAAGGCAGCGGCCATGGTGGCCACAGCGATGCCGCCCGAGCCCGCCCCGATGACGCAGATGTCCGTCGCCAGGGGCTCGCCGGCAAGGGCGACCGAGGGGCCGGGGGTCGCCTCGGATGCAGGTTCAGCCCGTGCGGTTGCAGGCCTCGGTTGCGCCATGTCGATTGCCCTCTCGGTTCACGGTCGCTTGGTGGGGTCCGAGTAACATGTCTTGCGACGGGTGGGTCAAGCCCGGCCCCGAGGATATCGGGGGGTTCCTGCGTTCTCGGGCGTACCGGCGCGTGCGAGGCTTAACATGCCAGCGCCGGCCGCCCTCGCGGGTGGCGAAACGCCCTATTTTAGGGCCTCGCCTCAATTGACTTCGCGGGCGTGCCCACCTATAAGCACGCATCCCATTCCGAGCAGCCCTGGATGGCGCGTTTCGCCGTTGCCGGGCCGTTCGTTTTCGCCTTTTGACTGGAGTGAGCCCCCGTGAAACGGACCTATCAACCGAGCAAGCTCGTGCGCAAGCGCCGGCATGGCTTCCGCGCCCGGATGCGGACGGCGGGCGGCGTCAAAGTCATCTCGCGGCGGCGCTCCAAGGGCCGCAAGCGGCTGTCGGCCTAGAGCGCGACGGCGTCCTTCGGATCCATTCGTGCACGTACCACCACGCCGGATCCCTGATCCTGCGTGGTTCTCGTCGGCAGTGGAGACGCAAGCCGTGGCGGTCAGGACGCTCAAGAAAAGGGCGGAATTCCTGAGGCTTAGAGGGGGCGCGCGGTTCGCGACGCCCTCTTTTGTTCTCGAGACGCGTCCACGCGAGCCGGCGAGCGACGGGGAGCAGGGGGCTCGTTTCGGTTTCACCGTCACCAAGAAGCTCGGCGGAGCGGTGATGAGAAACCGGATCCGACGCCGGCTCAAGGCCGCCGTGTCGGCGGTTGCGCCAAGGCTCGCGCATGCGGGCCACGACTACGTGGTGGTGGCGCGGCCGGCGGCTTACGACAGGGCGTTTGCGGAGATCAAGAAAGACCTTGAACGGGCTTTGCAACGCGTGCATCACGCTGCGGCAACGCAAGTCGCGGGACGAGCTTCCGAGCGAGGCTAGCCTGCGATCCGCGCGCAATCGCCCATATCCACGGGCGTGGCGCGGGTTGTAAGACAGCCAGTCTCAAAATTCTGCGGCCTTCCGCCTCGGGCGTCACGGGCGGGGCCGCGCAGTCCGAGGTTTTCATGAGCCAGCGCCCCGACGATCAAAGAAACCTTCTCATCGCCGTCGCGCTTTCGATGGCGGTGATGCTCGGCTGGCAGTTCTTCTATGCCGGCCCGCAGATGAAGGCGCAGCACGAGAAGGCGCAGCGGGAGAAAGCCGAGCAAGCGGCGCAGCAGCCGGCCCAGGGTGCGCCGGCGGGGCAGGCCGTGCCCGGTACGGTCGTGCCCGCCGGGCAGCCGCAGCTCCCGGCCACCGCGCCCGCGGCGACGCGCGAGGAAGCGCTCACCCGCTCGCCACGCGTCGCCATCGAGACGCCGTCGCTCACGGGATCGATCGCGCTCAAGGGTGGACGCATCGACGATCTCAAGCTCGTCAACTATCGCGACACGGTCGATCCGAAGAGCGCCAACGTGGTGCTCTTCTCGCCCTACGAGGGGCCTGCCGCGTATTTCGCCGAGTTCGGATGGCAGCCGGCGGCGGGCGGGCAGGCGGCGTTGCCGGACAGCGAGACGGTCTGGACCGCGGCGGCCAACGCCAAGCTCACGCCGAACACGCCGATCACCCTCACCTGGGAGAACGGGCAGGGGCTCAGCTTCAAGCGCACGATCGCCATCGACACGCACTACATGCTGACGGTTTCGGACGAGGTGCACAACACATCGACCGGGGACGTGGTGCTGACGCCTTACGCGCGGCTCTACCGTTTCGGCATGCCGCACACGTCGGGCTACGCGGTGCTGCACGAGGGCCTGCTCGGCGTCGCCGATCATAACGTCCCCTGGTGCGGAACATTCTCGGCGAGCTCGTTCTGCGAGATCGCCTACAAGGCGGTGCTCGAGGACGGCGGCGGCAAGAGCTTCGACAGCAAGTCCGGCGGCTGGCTCGGCATCACCGACAAGTACTGGGCCTCGGCGCTGATCCCGGACCAAGGGCTGCCGTACGTGGCGGATTTCCGCGGCGAGAAATCGGGCAACCAGGACGTCTTCTGGACCGAGTACCGGCAGAACGTGGTCGCGGTGGCGGCAGGGGCCACCTACAAGACCGAAGGGCATCTCTTTGCCGGCGCCAAGCAGGTGAAGGTGATCGAGGGTTACGAGGAGAAGCTCGGCATTACGAAGTTCGAGCTCCTGATCGACTGGGGCTGGTTCTACTTCATCACCAAGCCGCTCTTCTACCTGCTCGATTGGCTCTATGGGATTCTCGGCAACTTCGGGATCGCCATCCTGGCGGTGACTGTCATCGTCAAGCTCCTGTTCTTCCCGCTGGCCAACAAGAGCTACGAAAGCATGGCCAAGATGAAGAAGCTGCAGCCGCAGATGGAACAGCTGCGCGAGCGCTACAAGGAGGACAAGGCCAAGCAGCAGCAGGAGCTGATGGCGCTTTACCAGAAAGAGAAGATCAACCCGCTCGCGGGCTGCCTGCCGATCCTGGTGCAGATTCCGGTCTTCTTCGCGCTCTACAAGGTACTGTTCGTCTCGATCGATATGCGGCATGCGCCGTTCTTCGGCTGGATCCGCGATCTCTCGGCGGCCGATCCCACCTCGATCTTCAACCTGTTCGGGCTTCTGCCGTTCGCGGTGCCGGAGTTCCTGCATATCGGCGTGTGGCCGATCATCATGGGCCTCACGATGTGGTTCCAGATGCAGCTCAATCCGCCGCAGCCGGATCCCGTGCAGCAGCAGATCTTTTCGTTCATGCCGCTGCTGTTCACGTTCCTGCTGGCGGCATTCCCGGCCGGGCTGGTTATCTACTGGGCCTGGAACAACATCCTGTCGATCGCGCAGCAGTGGTACATCTCGCACAAGCAGGGCGCCGACATTCACCTCATGGACAACCTGCGACGCACGTTCGCTCCCATAGGACGGCTGCTCGGCCTCAGTAAACCCGAGGCCAAGACCAAGACCGAAACCAAGGGATGACCGACCGGGCGCTCTTCAGCCCCGACGATCTCGCGGCCGGGGAGCGGCTGGTTCTCAGGCCCTGGCGCTTCGTCAAGGGCGTGGTGGCGCTGGACGGCCTTCCCGACGACGGGTGGACGGAGACGGCGTTTGCCGGCCGATCCAACGTCGGCAAGTCGAGCCTCATCAACGCCGTGGTGCGTCACGGGGGGCTGGCGCGCACCTCCAACACGCCGGGACGCACGCAGGAGCTCAACTTCTTCGCGCCCGCCGAGGACGCGCTCTACCTCGTCGACATGCCGGGCTACGGCTTCGCCAAGGCGCCGAAGGAGAAGGTCGCGACCTGGACCACGCTGGTGCGCGCCTATCTCTCCGGCCGTCCGACGCTCAGGCGCGTGTTCCTGCTCATCGACAGCCGGCACGGGATCAAGCCGCCCGACCGCGAGATCATGGCCATGCTCGACGAGACGGCGGTGCCGTATCAGATCGTGCTGACGAAGGCGGACAAGATCAACGAGCCGTCGCTGGATCAGGTGCGCATCGCGACGGAAAAGGCGCTCGCGAAGCATCCCGCCGCGTTTCCCGTGGTGCTCGCGACATCGTCGGAGAAGGGCACCGGCATCGCGGATCTGCGCGCGACGCTCGCGGCGCTGCTGAGGGATTAGCAGAAGCGCAGGGCCCCCTTACCCGCTCCGTAGGCAAGTCCCTCATCCGCCCTTCGGGCACCCTCTCCCGTCCCGGGAGAAGGAAGGGTCATCGGCCGCATTCACTTTTCCTCGCCCGGGACGGGAGAGGAGGGCAGGTGAGGGAGTTTCGCTCGACGGCCGGTGGTTTCCGACTACTGGTCAGATGCCGAGGTACTTGGCGGCGAGGAGGCGAAGGATCACGAGGCCGTCCTCGCCGAACCTGGCCAGCATGCCGCCGACCACGGCCGCGGCGGCCCAGCCCATCCAGCGCCCGAACGTGCGCGCGTAGTTGATCCCGACCTTGACCTCGATCATCTGGTCGGGAAGGGCGGTCTCGGCGGTCATGCCGTCGGCGCCGACGGTGCGCGCGGAGACGATAAGCTGAAGCTGGCGGCGGCCGCGCGTGCGCGGTGTCACGGTCCAGCGCCAGCTCGCGAAGTCGTCGCTCGCGAGGCCGAGCACGCTCTCGATCCACTGCGTCTCGGGCGAGCGGTTCTCGATGGTGAAGCCGCTGTCGGGGGCCCGCAGGCGCACCGACATGGCTTTCGTCACCACGACCTCGTGGCGGAAGGCCGCGCCGCCGCCCTGCAGGCCCTCGGCGAGAGCCTTGACGTCGGCGCGCGCGATGCGTGCCTCGACCACGACCGGCACGCCGGACCGCATGCGGCGCGGAATGTTCTCGACGAGCTGGCCGGCCTCGATCAGCGGCCACGAGCCGACGAACGGTCCCGAAGATGCCGGGCGGCGCGATGCCGACGCGGCGCGAGCGGGGGACGGCGCGTCGAGGCGCGCGTGATCCGGGGCGTTGTAGGCCCCGGGCGGCGCCGTGGCATCGGGTGTCGGCGGCCGGCGGGATTGCGACAGTACGTCGGGCGGCGCGCCGGGGCGCTCGTCGCCGAAGTCGGAGAACGCATCCGATGAATCGGTCCGATAGGCCGCTCGCCCGCCCGACGGCGGCTGCTCGCGTTCGAAGGCGGGCTCGGCGTACTCGTGCGGTGGCGGCGCGGTCTGCCGTTGCGGCAAGCCGAGGTCGGGATAGTTGGTGCGCGGCAAAGGTGACGGCGGCGGCGGTACCGGCACCGGCGGCTCGGGTGGCGCGACCTCGTTGATGTCGATGGTGCGCGTCTGGAGGCGCTCGCGCGCGGAGGCGAGGATCTCCTCCGTGCTCGCGGGGCGCGTGAGATCGGGCGGCGGGGGCGCGCCGAGGTCCGGTACCGGCCGCTGTGGCGGTGGCTGCGCGGGTGCCGGCGCCTGCACGGGTGGCGATGCCGGAGCCGGTGGCTGCGCTTGAGTCGGGACTGGCGCCGGTTGCAGCGGGGCCGGCGCGGGTGTCGATCTTTGCAGTGCGCGGATCGCTTCCTCAAAGGTCAGGCCCTGCAGGCGCAGAAGATGGGCGGCCGTGCTCTTGCCGTCGCCGACGATGGCGGCAAGCACGATGGCGCCGTTGATCTCGCGGCGGCGGCCCTGCCGCGCGGCGGCCGCGGCGGCCTCGAGGATGCGACGCAAGTCGGCGGAGATGGCGATGGTGTCGGCGGTCGAAGGATCGATGCGGTCATCCGAGCGTCCGAGGAAGTCCGAGACCTCGGCGGTGAGGCGCGTCAGGTCGATGCTGCTCGACTTCAGGACGACGGTCGCCTCGGGGTCTTCCGCCAGCGCCAGCAGAAGGTGCTCGAGCGTGACCTCGCGGTGGGCCTGGGCGGTGGCGTAGTCGGCGGCGCGCGTCAGCGTCGCCGTGAGGTACGGCGACATGGGAATCCTGCCGAGATCGTCGACCAGCATGGTCGTCATCCGAAATGTCCCTCTCGAGGCCGCCGGCGGCCGTCCCCTCTTGCGGCCGGTGCGGTGTTCCGGCGCTCCGGGTGTCGAATCTCTGATGCAGGATATGACCTTACGATGAGCATCCGAGGCAGGTTGGACCTCAACACCGGCAAACTCAACGCGTAATCTTGGCGCGCGAATGTGTGGGAAATCCGTTGAGCAGGCCCCTCCACAGGTTATATGTGCTGGCCGTGACGCGCCGATGGCGGAAATGCCGGGCGCGGCGGCGGATTTTGATCCGGGACCAGGCAGCAGGGATCGCGAGCGACGATGGCTAAAGTGACGGATGCGCAGGGCGCGCTACAGGGCATGCTCGATCCGAAGGAGGTCTCGGCGCACGTGCAGGCCCGCATCCTGGCGGAAGCGCTGCCCAACATGCTGCGCTACGACGAGCAGACCGTGGTCATCAAATTCGGCGGCCATGCGATGGGCGATCAGGCGCTCGCGGACGCCTTTGCCAAGGATATCGTCTACCTCAAGCAGTCGGGTGTGAACCCCATCGTCGTGCATGGCGGGGGCCCGCAGATCGCGACCATGCTGGCCAAGCTCGAGATCACGTCCGAGTTCGTGCATGGCTTGCGCGTGACGGATGCGCCGACCATCGAGGTCGTGGAAATGGTGCTCGCCGGACGCATCAACAAGGACATCGTGTCGGCCATCAACCGGCAGGGCGGCAAGGCGGTCGGCATCTGCGGCAAGGATGCCAACCTGATGGTCGCGCGCAAGATCACGCAGATGCCGGACCCGACCAGCAGCGAGATGAAGGACGTCGACATCGGCTACGTGGGCGATCCGCTGCACGTCAACCCGCATATCGTCGACGTCATCTCCAAGTCGGACCTCATCCCGGTCATCGCGCCGATCGGCATTTCGCCCGAGGGCGAGACGCTGAACATCAACGCCGACACGTTTGCTTCCGCGTTGGCGGCGCGGCTACAGGCGAAGCGCCTGCTGCTCCTGACCGACGTCGAGGGTGTGCTCGACAAGGACGGCAAGCTGCTGGCCGATCTCACCATCACCGAAGCCCAGGCGCTGATCCGCGACGGCACCATCACGGGTGGCATGATCCCGAAGATCGAGGGTTGCATCGAGGTGGTGGAGGCCGGAGTCGAGGCGGTCGTCATCATCAACGGACGCGTGCCGCACAGCGTGCTGCTCGAGCTTCTGACCGATCACGGCGCCGGCACGCTCGTCGGGCGGCGCAAGCCGAAAGCGAAGACCGCGTGACGGGTGGCGGGCACAGGCTCGCGGTGGATGGCTCCAAGCGGCCGCGCGTGCTCGTGCCGCGCGCAGGTGCCGAGCGGCGGGACTTCACGCGCACGGACGCGTGGGTCTTCGATCTCGACAACACGCTCTACCCGGCCGAGTGCAACCTCTTCGCGCAGGTCGATCACCGGATGGGGGAGTTCATCGCCTACTATCTCGGCGTGCCCTATGCGCATGCGCGTCACCTGCAGAAAAGCTACTACCGTCAGTTCGGGACGACGCTCGCGGGCCTCATGGCCATACACAAGCTCGATCCGACCGAATTCCTCGACTACGTGCACGACATCGACCTTTCCGTGGTGCAGGAGGCCCCGCGGCTCAGGGCCGAGATCACGCGTCTCGACGGGCGGCGGCTCATCTACACCAACGGCTCGCGCCGGCACGCGGAGCGGGTGGCCGCGAAGCTCGGCGTCCTCGATCTCTTCGAGGACATCTGCGATATCGCCGCGTGCGATTACCTGCCGAAGCCCGAGGCGGCGGCGTTCCAGCGCATGATCCAGCGCCATGACGTCGTCGCGGAGCGGGCGGCGATGTTCGAGGATCTTCCTATCAATCTCGCCGCCCCGCATGCGCTCGGCATGACCACGGTGCTCGTGCATTCGAGCTATGTCGATCATCCCATCCAGGAGCAGATGAAATCCTGGACCGAGCTCCCCGACCACGTCCACCACATGACGCTGGATCTCACGGAGTTTCTCGGGGCGATGCCTCGAAACGTGTGAGGCCTGTCTGGATCCCGGCCTCCGCCGGGATGACGTTAATTTGAACGCACACGGCGTCCGCACAAGAGACGTCATGCCGGCGAAGGCCGGCACCCACGCAAGTATCAGCGAACGCTATGGTCGAAGGGCAGGCCTCTTTGGCAGCGGGCGCTGCATACACATGCGAGCCGCTTGCTGTTGGCAGGCCGGCGTGGGTCCCGGCCTTCGCCGGGAGACGATGAGAGGCGTGCGCCTTCAAGTCCACAAACGTCGCGCTAGCGCCATGGTGCCATCCCGTCACGGGATACGCGTGACGTTGAGTTGGGCAATCCGCTCCCACCACTAAGTCGTCATCCCGGCGGAGGCCGGGATCTAGACACGCCAAAGCGTGATCACAACGTCTCCTGGGCTCGACATGCCTTATCCCTGCTTTTCCCAGCGGCCGGAGTCGGACTGGCGCCAGTAGGTGACGGTGCAGCCGGCGGCTTTGGCGCCCTGCCATTGCGTGCGTGCCTTGCCGGTGGCCTCGGGGTCGCGGCCATCGAAGATGCAGACGATGCGCACGAAGCCCGAGAACTCCGTCATCTCCGCGCCGTCGACGAGGAAGCGCACGCCGGCGCCGTTGGGTGTCTCGTCGCCGGTCGTGAGATAGACGGGCTGGCGGGCGGCGTCGCCGTCGCGCGCGGTGCCGTGAGGCAGGAAGCTCTCGTCATTGTAAGTCCAGAGCGAGAGATCGAGCGCCTCGAGGCGCTCGGTGCTTCCCGATTGCACGACCGCGCGCCAGCCGCGCTCGAGCGTGCGCTCCAGCAGCGAGGGCAGCACACGCTCGAGCGGCGGGCGCTCCAGGTGATAGAAAAGGACTTCGGCCGGTGCGCTCATTCGTTCATGCTCGTGCGCGATCGTCTCGTTCCTGGAAAGCGCATTCGACGATGCTGCGCATGCGCACGTCAATGGCGCGATGCAGTGTGTGAAAGCGGCCACAAAAAGATCACTGAGGGGGCTTGATGTCCAATACGCTCTCGCCTATCTCTGCGAGTCCGGTGCGGCGCCATCTTGGGTGACGCCCGTGCGGGCGGTGACGTTCAGCAGCATCTTCGGGTTCGCTGCCGGACTCCCGCCCGCTGCGATTCTTGGGTCAGCGTTTCTTGAGATACTTGCGCGGCACCATGCCGGCATCGACCAGCGCGTCGAAGCAGCGCTTGCTCAGATTGCCTCGCTTGCCGGCGAGCGTGATGCAGCTACGCAGCGCGGCGGAGCCTTCCTTGTAAGCGGGACAGTGGGTGTTGTAGTCGCCGCGGCAGGCGTCCTCGACCTTCTTGCTGTAGGCCGCAGCCTCGGCGGAAAGGAGAGCGAGGGCGGCCATGCTCGCGAGGGCGCCCCGCAGAACGCCGAAGCAAGTCGGGCTGAGCAGGGATTGAGAGACCTTGGACATCGCGCGTTCCCTCTGCGGTTTTCTCGATGGCTTCTTGTCCGAGCCTGTGACCGATTGCGATCGGCGGGGACGGTAGCCCGGCGCAATATCGCGCACCAGCCGGTTCAGCGCCGTCGCGCGCGTTCACCAAAAGATGGCGTTAACCGCGGCGTTTTTTGGGAGCGAACGGGTTGTCTCCACCGCGCAGATTGAGGCGGATGGGAACGCCCGGGAGATCGAAGGCCTCGCGCAGGCTGTTGGTCAGGTATTTCTGGTAGGCCTTGGGCAGCGCGTCGGGGCGCGAGCAGAAGGCGACGAAGGTCGGCGGCCGCGTGGACGGCTGCGTCATGTAGCGGATCTTGAGGCGGCGGCCGGAGGGCGCGGGCGGCGCGTGGCGGGCGAGCGCTTCCTGGAGCCAGCGGTTGAGCTCCGGTGTGGGCACGCGCCGGTTCCAGGTCTCGGCGGCGGTGACGACGGCGCGGAGCAGCTTGTCGAGGCCCTTCTCGCTCGCGGCCGAGATGGGGATCACGGCGACGCCCGGAACCTGGGCTAGGCCTTCCGAGATCTTCTCGCGGAGCGCGCGCAAGGCGCTGTCCTTCGCCTCGACGCGGTCCCACTTGTTCAAGGCGATGACGAGCGCGCGGCCCTCGTCGGCCACGAGGCTGCCGATGGTGAGGTCCTGATGCTCGATGCCGCGCTCGGCATCGAGGAGGAGCACGACCACCTCGGCGAAGCGGACGGCGCGCAGCGCGTCGCCCGTCGAAAGCTTCTCGGCCGTCTCGGTGACCTTGGCCTTGCGGCGCAGGCCGGCGGTGTCGAATAGGCGGATGGTGCGGCCCTGCCAGTCGATGTCGCTCGCCACGGAATCGCGCGTCAGGCCCGGCTCGGGGCCGACGATCATGCGGTCCTCGCCGAGGATGGCGTTGACGAGCGTCGACTTGCCCGCGTTGGGGCGGCCGACGATGGCGACGCGCAACGGGCGCTCGCGGTTCTCGGCGGGGGCCTCGTCGCAATCGTCCTCGCTGTCGCGTTTCCTTGCTCTCACCTTTGCTTTCAGGCCGAGGGCCGCGAGCGCGTCCCGCTCGAGGTCGCCGAGGCCGAGGCCGTGCTCGGCCGAGATGGCGACGGGCTCGCCCAGGCCGAGCTTGAAAGCCTCGTAGAAGCCTTCGTCGGAGGAGCGTCCCTCGCACTTGTTGGCGATGAGCACGACGGGGTGGCCGGAGGCGCGAACGATGCGGGCGAAAGTCTGGTCAGTGGCGGTGACGCCGTCGCGCGCATCGATGACGAAGAGGATGAGGTCGGCGAGCGAGATCGCGGCCTCGGTCTGCTGGCGCATGCGGTCGGCGATCGAGCCTTTGGCCGCGACCTCGAGGCCGGCAGTGTCGATGATCGTGATCGGGTGGCCGCCGAGCTCCGCCTCGCCTTCCTTGCGGTCGCGCGTGAGTCCCGGCAGGTCCGAGACGAGGGCGTCGCGCGTGCCGGTCAGGCGGTTGAACAGGGTCGACTTGCCGACGTTGGGCCGGCCGACGATGGCGATCTTCGGTGTCATCTGTTTCTCGGTGCGGAAGCGCGGCTTATGGCCCGAAACCGCGCGGAATGCAAAGTGCGCCGGTTAACGATTACGGGCAACGACGAAGCGCGCGGCTTCGATGAGCGTTTCGGCGCGATCGCCGAAGGGGCGAAGGGCGGCGATGGCGGAGGCTTCGACGCGCGCAAGCTCGGTGCGTGCCGCCTCGCGTCCCATCAACGAGACCAGCGTGGCCTTGCCGGCGGCGGCATCCTTGCTCACGGCCTTGCCGACGGTCGCGGCGTCTCCCTCGGTATCGAGCAGGTCGTCGGCGATCTGGAAGGCAAGGCCGATGGCGTCGCCATAGCGGCGGAGCGCGTCGCGCGCCTCTTCTTCGGCTTCGCCGAGAATAGCGCCCGCTTCGCAGGAGAAGCGGATCAGGGCGCCGGTCTTGAGGCGCTGGAGGTGGAGGATCGCGTCGAGCGACAGGGGCGCTCCGCCGGCCGTGCGTTCCGCCTCTAGGTCGAGCGTCTGGCCGCCGACCATGCCGGTGACGCCCGCAGCACGGGCGAGACCGGCGATCAACTCGAGCCGGACGTCGGCGCTGGCGTGGGTGGCTGGGTTGCCCAGCGTCTCGAAGGCGATGGTCAGCAGGGCGTCGCCGGCAAGGATGGCAGCCCATTCACCATAGGCCTTCCAGACCGTGGGCTGGCCACGGCGGAGAGCGTCGTTGTCCATTGCAGGAAGGTCGTCGTGGGCCAGGGAGTAGCAATGGACGCATTCCACCGCCGCCGCGGTATCCAATGCCGCGTCATCCGGCAGCCCGAAAAGGGCCGCACTCTCCACGACAAGAAATGGCCGGAACCTTTTTCCACCCCCGAGCGTCGCATGCCGGATAGCCTGCGACAGACGCTTGGAGGACGGGGCATCTCTTTCCAAACGCTCCGTATTTGTCCTTATCAGGGCCTCGAGACGGGCGTCCGTAAACCCTCTGATCCGATCGAGCCTTTGCGCGAAGGTCATGGACGAAGTACCTAGAATTGCCAGAGGGATTTAGACGTGTGGCGCGGGATATAGCATCCGTGGCGGATAAGGACATCCGTGAGGACGAAGGGGGGCATGGCGACATGCTGCCCGCGCCGGACGGTCCCCGCTCGGAGGGCGGGCCGGCAAGGACGGATGGCGCGGACGAGACAACGGGACGGCCCGCAGCCACGGCGCCGGCCGATCCGGCTCCCAACCCGGCTCTCGACCCGACTCCCGACCCGACTCTGGGCGCGGACGCCGCGACGCCCGCCGCGCTCGAAGCGCAGGCCGATGCGGTCGTCTCGGGCGCCGAACCTCATGCGGCCCGCGACAGCGTCGTCGAAATCGCTCCCCCGGAACCGGAAGCTCCCGCCGCTCCACGTGAAACAGAGGCATGGCACGGCGCCATCGCGAGCGCGCTCTCGGAGTCCGAGATTCCGCCGGCGGAAATCAGGGTGCCGCAGACCGCGGAGCCGGACGCCGAGGCGGCGGTTTCGCCCATCGATGTCGCACACGCCCCACCCGACACGGCGAACGACGGCGGCGCCGCGGCGTTCACGGACGCGGCGGAGGGCCTTTTTCGTCCTCCGGCGCTCGAAGCCGACGAGGAGCCGCACCTCATCACGCTCGGGCGGCGGCTCGACCCGTCCTTGCGCGTTCCGCGCCCGGTCGCTCCCGACATCCAGCCCAGGGACGAGCCGCTGCGGACAGTCGCCGCACCCGATGCGTCGCAAGCACCGTGGTGGAAGACGCAGCCCTGGGGCGAGCACATCCGCACCGGCCTGCGCTACGGTCTCTATATCGTCGGCGGCTATCTCGCCCTCGTGCTGGTGCTCATCCTGCTTTTCCGCTTCGTCGATCCGCCGGGGTCGGCGCTGATGCTGCGGCAGCTTTTGACCGGCACGGCGATCGATCGCACCTGGGTGCCGATCTCGTCCATCTCGCCGGCGCTGGTGCGCGCCGTCATCGTGTCGGAGGACGGGCGCTTCTGCGAGCACAGCGGCATCGACACCGAGGCCATCAAGGAGGCCATCGAGCGCGCGTCGGGCGGCGCCCCGCGCGGGGCCAGCACGATCTCGATGCAGGTGACCAAGAACCTCTTCCTGTGGAACACCAAGAGCTACGTGCGCAAGGTGATCGAAATCCCGCTCACACTGTTCATGGAGATGATCTGGCCCAAGCGGCGCGTGCTCGAGGTCTATCTCAACATCGCGGAGTGGGGGCCGGGCGTATTCGGCGCGGAGGCGGCGGCGCGCCATCACTTCAACAAGCCCGCCTCGCGCCTCAGCGAGCGCGAGGCGGCGCTGCTCGCCGCCGTGCTGCCCAATCCCTTGCAGCGCGACGCGGGCTCGCCGGGTGCGCAGACCTCGGCCAAGGCGCGCGTCGTGCAGTCGCGCGTGCGCGCTTACGGGGCGGTGGCGACCTGTGTCGTGTCCGCCTCGGCGAAGGCGCCGGCGGCGGTGGGGCCGCTCGGCACGCGGCAGAAGCCGGTGCAGCCGCGCAAGACAGCCCCGCCGCGTCCCGTGAAGAAGCAGCCTCCGCCCGCGGAGAATGATTGGTCGCCGACGCTCAACTTCGGTCCGCGCTAAAGCGCAGCGACGGAACGCGGTCCGCTCGAAATCTCCAATGTTTTCCGGGCTTGGCGCGGGCGAAATTGGTCTGGCGTGCCCGATCGATTGCCGCTATAAGGCGCGATCTCTGATTTTGGAGCCTGCGACGCCCGATCGAGCGATTGGACGTCGCGCTTCGTTTTGGCGGCCGGGATTCTTGCCCGGGACCGCGTCGACTGGAGTTAACCTATGGCTGTTCCTAGGAAAAAGACATCGCCCATGAAGAAGGGCCAGCGCCAGGCGCACGATGCGCTCTCGGCACCCGCCTATGTCGAGGACAAGGACAGCGGCGAGCGCCGCCGTCCGCACCACATCGACCTCAAGACGGGCAAGTATCGCGGCCGTCAGATCCTGCCCGCCAAGTCCGACGCCTGAGGCGTTTGGTGTCGGGTCCGTGACGTCGAGACCCGCGCGGCATCAGCGACAACACCACGCGAGAAACGGCGGTGGAGCCCCGGCTCAGACCGTCGTTTTGCTTGTGGACGCTCGCAATCTCCCGGAGGATGGGGTACGAGGCTCCATGGCCACCAGGAGACAGACATGTCGCTCAGAGCTATCCCGTACACCTTTCTCTCTTTTCTTCTCTACAACGTCGTCATTGTGTTCTCCGGCCAGAGTGCGGGCGATGCCACCGGGGATCGCGCCGCCGGTGCGCGTGCGCTCCTTTCGACAGAGCTCTTCAGCATTCCCATGATCAGCGGGGCTCAATGGGCTCTTACCTGGGGTGATCTCATCCTGGTCGTGATGCTCATCGTGCTCTTCATCGAAATCCTCAAAGCGACCTACACCTCCACCTCGTCGCTGGTCGACCACGGGCTCTCCATGCTCGTCTTCATCGCGGCGCTGGTGGAGTTCATCGTCGTGCCGCAGGCGGGCACTTCGGTTTTCTTCCTCATTCTGGTGGGGCTTCTCATCGACGTCGTCGCGGGCTTCACGATCGGTATCCGCGTCGCCAAGCGTGACATCGGCTTCGGCGGCGGCGACCAGTAGGGCCCAGGGTTTCTTCAGCTTTTTGCGAAGTCCACAAACGCGCGGCATTGCCGCGCGTTTCCGTTTCGTGGGCGCATGGCGTCGGCATAGTATGCCGTTTCGAGTCTCGCGCCCGGCCATGCCGCATGTCCGTGCGAGGCGATGCTAGACCCCTCGCACGGAATCCGATCGTGGCTGATCTCGAGCCAACTCCGCTCTCCCGGACACGGCTCTTCGAGGCGCTGTGCGCCGTTGTGCGCCGCGCCGAGAGAACCGCGACGCCCTGCGCCCTTTTTTTGGTTTCCGTGAACACGCTCGGCGCCATCAATGCCTACCTCGGCAACGAGATCGGGGACGAGCTGATCGCCGAGGCGGGGCGTCTTCTCGCCTCCACACTCGGGCCGAACGACATGATCGGCCGCTACTCCTCGAACATGTACGCCATCGTTGTCGATCCTTGCGCCGACGGGGCGCTTCGCGGCGTCGGTGAAGGGCTGATGCAGGTGGTGCGCAACAGCGCGATTCCGACCTCCGCCGGGCCGCTCGCGGCCTCGGTCTCGATCGGCGCGGTCGAGGTGCCGCGCCATGCGCGGACGGGTACCGAGGCGCTGCAGAACGCGCTGCTCGCGCTCGAGCTCGCCAAGCAGCGCCCGGCCGGAGCGTTCATCGTCTACGAGTCGGCGATGAGAGACGATCTTGCGCTCAACCGCGGGCAGCTCGCCGCGACCTCCGTCATCGGCGCGCTCGAGGACAAGCGCATCGTTCTGGTGCTGCAGCCGATCGTCTCCGCCGCCACGCGCAAGGTTGCGCTCTTCGAAGGCCTGGTGCGCCTCGTGCGTCCGGACGGCGCGATGGTGACGGCGGCGGAATTCATCGAGGATGCGGAGAAGCTCGGCCTTGCGCCCCTGATCGACCGGCGCGCGCTCGAGCTCGGCCTCGGTCTTCTCGATCGGCATCCGGGCCTCAGGCTGGCGATCAATATCTCGAGCCTCACGGCGGGTGACGCGACCTGGACCGCGACGCTGCGCAAGGCGACGGACAGCCGTCGCGATATCGCCGAGCGCCTGACCGTGGAGATGACCGAAACGGCGATGATCCACGATTTCGATGCGGCCAAGGCGTTCTTCGATCTCCTGCGCGGGATCGGCTGCAGAATCGCGATCGACGACTTCGGCGCGGGCTACTCCTCGTTCCGGCACCTCAAGTCGCTCAACGTCGACATGCTCAAGATCGACGGGGCGCTGGTCGAGAACCTCAAGGACGACAGCCGGGGCCGCGCGCTGGTGAAGTCAATGATCGAGATGGGGGACGCGCTCGGGCTCGAAACGGTGGCGGAGTGGGTTGGCGACGAGGAAGCCGCGGCGTTTCTCAAGGCGGCGGGCGTCACCTATCTGCAGGGCTATCTCTTCGGAGAGCCCGCTGCGGCGGATGAGCTTACGCGCGCCGGCGTTCTCTGACGCGGGCGTTTCGATTGCGTATGCCGCGCCCGCGCGGCCGATCTATTCGCGATCCTTGGCGAGACGCTCGATGCGCTGTTGCATGGCCGAAAGCTGCGCCTTGAGCTCGTCGATCTCGCCCTTGGGCGCGCTGCTGTCCTCGCTGCCGCGCTCGGCGTCGCCCTCGGTCTTCTTGGCCTGCGGATTGGCTGCGCCGCCGAAGGACGTCCACATGGCCATCGCCTGCTCGAACATGGCCATGTTCTTGCGCGCCTGCTCCTGGTAGGCGTCGAACGCCACCGCCGGATTGGCGAAGGCGCTGGCGAACATGGTGCGGAACTTCTCCTGCTCGCGGACCAGGTTCTCGAGGCTGAATTGCAGATAGCTCGGCACCATGGAGCCGATGTTGTCATCGTAAAAGCGGATGAGTTGGCGCAAAAAAGGAATGGGAAGCAGCGTCTGTCCGCCTTCCCGGCTCTCCTGCTCGACGATGATCTGCGTCAGCACGGCGTGCGTGAGATCGTCGCCCGACTTCGCGTCGTAGACGACGAAGTCCTTGTCGTTGCGCACCATCTGCGCCAGGTCCTCGAGGGTCACGTAGGTGCTGGTCTCGGTGTTATAGAGGCGCCGGTTCGCATACTTCTTGATGACTACGGCCTCTTTCTTGTCGGGCTGTGCGTCAGATTTGTTGAGCATCGGCTGCGCCATCAAACTACCACCTCGTTGCAGTGCGGCATCGTAGCACAGCCACGAGACGCGCTTCCATACTTAACTGCAGTGCCGCCAAGCAATGTTCCAAACCAAAGACCTAATTGCGGGCCGTTGCTGGCTGCTGCTATCGTGAATTGGGGTCGGCACTGCATTGATGCATGTCAAAGGCGGGTTGACTGCCACGAACGAGAAGAAACGCACCTAACTATCCCCCCTAGGAGGAACCCCTGATGAGTGCCGACAGCACAACAGTCGTCATCGCCGCCGCCGCCAGGACGCCTGTCGGATCGTTCAATGGCTCTTTGGCCGGCCTGCCGGCACACGAGCTCGGTAAAATCGCCATTGCAGCCGCGCTCGAGCGGGCCGGCGTACAGCCGGGCGAGGTCTCCGAAGTCATTCTCGGCCAGGTTCTGACGGCCGGCCAGGGTCAGGGTCCGGCGCGGCAGGCTTCCATCGCAGCGGGCATTCCCGTCGATACACCCGCATGGAGCGTCAATCAGATTTGCGGCTCGGGGCTGCGCGCGGTTGCGCTCGGCATGCAGCAGATCCAGACCGGCGATGCCACCATCGTCGTTGCCGGTGGCCAGGAGAGCATGAGCCGCTCGATGCACGCCTCGCACATGCGCGACGGCACCAAGATGGGCGACGTCAAGCTCGTCGACACCATGGTCAAGGACGGCCTGTGGGACGCCTTCAACAACTACCACATGGGCACCACGGCCGAGAACGTGGCGCGCCAGTGGCAGATCTCGCGCGGGGAGCAGGACGCTTTCGCGGCCGCTTCGCAGAACAAGGCCGAGGCCGCGCGCAAGGCCGGCAAGTTCAAGGACGAGATCGCACCCGTCACCATCAAGGGCAAGAAGGGTGACATCGTCTTCGACCAGGATGAATACATCAAGGAAGGCGTGACCGCCGACGCCATCGGCAAGCTGCGTCCGGCCTTCGACCCCAAGGAAGGCTCGGTCACGGCGGCCAACGCGTCGGGCATCAATGACGGCGCTGCCGTGCTGGTGCTGATGACCGCGGCCGAGGCGAAGAAGCGGGGCATCACACCGCTCGCGCGCATCGTCTCGTGGGCCAACGCCGGCGTCGACCCGTCGATCATGGGCACCGGCCCGATCCCGGCGACCAAGAAGGCCCTCGAGAAGGCAGGCTGGACCATCCAGGACCTCGATCTCGTGGAGGCCAACGAGGCTTTCGCGGCGCAGGCGCTCTGCGTCAACAAGGGCCTGGGGTTCGACCCGGACAAGGTGAACGTCAACGGCGGCGCGATTGCCATCGGGCATCCGATCGGCGCTTCAGGCGCGCGCGTGCTGACGACGCTGCTCTACGAGATGCAGCGCCGTAACGCCAAGAAGGGCTTGGCGACACTTTGCATCGGTGGCGGCATGGGCGTCGCCATGTGCGTCGAGCGCGACTAGTCAAACCGGCCCCTCCCACCCCAATGGAGGGGCCGTCTGCTATTCCCGGCGGTGAAGCCGGCCTACCCAGATGCCCTGCTTCATTTTGCTAGGTTCCGGCGACAAGCCCGGAAGGGCTACTCACGTCACGGCAATCAATCAGAAACTGCTTCTAGGGAGACTATACTCATGACGCGCGTCGCTATCGTAACGGGAGGCACGCGGGGCATTGGCCACGCCATCTCGATCGCACTCAAGAGCAAGGGCTACCGAGTGGCCGCGAACTACGCCGGCAACGATGCCGCGGCCCAGCAGTTCCAGGTCGAAACCGGAATCCCCGTCTACAAGTGGAACGTCGGTGACTTCGACGCCTGCGCCAAGGGCGTGGCCGAGGTCACGAAGGCGCTCGGTCCCGTCGACGTGCTCGTCAACAACGCCGGCATCACGCGCGACGTGATGCTGCACAAGATGACGCTCGAGCAGTGGCGCGAGGTCATCAGCGTCGATCTCGACTCCGTGTTCAACATGAGCCGGGCCGTCATCGACAGCATGCGCAGCCGCAACTTCGGGCGCATCATCAACATCTCGTCGATCAACGGCCGCAAGGGCCAGATGGGCCAGACCAACTACTCTGCCGCCAAGGCCGGCATGCACGGCTTCACAAAGGCGCTGGCGTTCGAGGGCGCGACCAAGGGCATCACGGTCAACACCATCGCGCCCGGCTACATCAACACCGAGATGGTTGCCGCCGTGCCGAAGGAAGTGCTCGACACCAAGATCATCCCGCTGATTCCGGTCGGCCGGCTCGGCACGGCCGAGGAGATCGCGCGCGCCGTCACGTTCATCGCCTCGGACGACGCCGGCTTCATTACGGGCGCCTGCCTCGACGTCAACGGCGGGCACTACATCGCGCTCTGAGCGCGATCGCATTCTTCAAAGAAAGAGGCCGCGGAGCATATGCTCCGCGGCCTCTTTTGTTTCGGAAAGCCCTTAGCCGCGCAGGCGCGAGCGGACGATGCGCGGAAACTCGTCGTCGGTCTCGGGGCCGAACTGCGGGGCAGGTGGCGCGCCCTGAGACGACGCGCGGGGGTCTTGCGACGCCCAACGGTCGTTCGGCTGGGGCGCGGGCATGCCGTAGCCCTGCGGCTGAGGCGCGCGAGGCGCCGGCTGCTGGGCCGGGGCTTGCGCCGCGCGCTGGGACGCCGGCGCGCCACCGAACCATGCATCGATGAGATCGATCTCGTCGGCCGACAGGTTGAGCCCCTGCTGGCGACAGCGCGCGACCACGAAGTTGCGGAAGCGGCTCGCAAACAGATTGGCGGACGCACCCTGCTCGAACCACGGATCGGTCTCGCTCACGACCTCGAGTACGAAGCGCACGTCGTCGCGGCGCACCTCGAGCCCCATGTCGCGGGCGCGCTCGACGATGTGGAGCAGCGTCTGCTGGCCGGAGAGGTTGTTGCTCGTGATCTCGGCGGCCATCACCTCGAAGAGAACGCGATACTCGGGCGGCGAGAGCGGCGGCGCCTGGCAGGCCTCATGGATGCGGGCGATGGACTGCTGGATCTGAGAGGCCTGATCGGCGGAGCGAGACGGGGGCGCCGCCGGCCGCTGCTGGTGCGCCGAAGGCTCCGCGCTCGGCGGCTGATGCTGGGAGCCGTAGGCGCCCGATGGGGCGTCGTGGCCGCGGGGCATTGGGATGCCGAGCTGCGAGCGGTCGGGCGGCGGGGCGAAGAGGCCCGACTGCCCGTAGGACGGAGCCGGAGCGGGGCTGCGCGCGGGGTGTGTGGCCTCGTCGCGTGCGTAACGCGGGTCGTCGTAGCGTGACGGCGCGCGCTCGGCACGGCGCGGATCGCGCTCGTCCTGCGGCTGCGGGCGCATGGCTTCGGCGTGAGGCTCGATGCGTGCGTCGCGGCCATAGGCGGGTGCCGGCGGCGGGCTCTCGAAGCGCGGCTCATAGCGGGGCTCCGGCTCGTGGCGGGGTTCTGGCCGGTGCTCGCGCGGAGCCGGGGACTCGAGGCGAGGCTCGGGGCGGGTCTCGATGTCGCGCGCGATCTGGCGCGTGGGCTCGTAGACGAAATAGGGGGCCTGCTCGGTGAGCTTGATGTCCTTCGGGAGCGCGCGTGCAAGAAGGTCGCGGAAGCCGCCCGCGCCGCCCCATGCGGAGCCCACCGTCCGCTCGTGGCCGAGCACGCGCACGGCGCGGTCGGCCAGCGCCTCGAGGGGCACCGGCTGGGCGGCGGCGCGCACGGCGCCCACCACCTCGGCGACGACGGCCTTGCGCACGGCCTCGAGATCGGCGGACGTCGGCTCGCGCAGTTGCCCGCCGGAGCGCGCCTCGGTGTCGATCCGGCCTTCGAGCAGGAGGGAGATCAGATCCTGCTCGCGGACCTCGCCGTCGGAAATGGCCGTGTAGGGCTGGGCGGTGTGATCGTTGGCGAACACCACCGTGCGGCGCGCATGCGCGCGCAGGCGATGCAGCACGGGGGTGAAGTCGGCGTCACCCGAGAGAAGGATGAACTCGTCGAAGCGCGTGTCGTGATTCAAGACGTCGCGGACGTCCATCACCATGCGGATGTCGGCCGAGTTCTTGAGCTGGGCGGTGAGCGGCGGGCAATCCACGACCTCGAAGCCGGCGCGCAGGAAGTGATGGCGCACGAACGGGAACGAGTTCATGTCCGTCGAGTTGTCGGAGGCGTTGCGGCGGGGAACAGGATTGCCGTAGCAGCGGCTCATGACGATGCGGCGCGGAACCGTGAAGTTCGACCCGTTGGTGGGGGTGATCAGGCGACCGCTCTCGATCTCGCGCAGCCACAGTCCCGCGTCCTTGGCGAAGCGCTTCGCCGCCTCCTCATTCTTGCGCTTGAGAGAGAGATAAATGTTGTCGTAGTCGACGAATACCGTACTGAGAACAGTATCGGTGGACTCCACCTTCATGATTGCAACCCCCGCTGCGCGCACGCAATTTCCCTTTGATTCGCACTCTTTCCGAGTCGTGTTTGAGCGGCAAGCGTAGGGGGAGCCCGGTCCCCAGGAATTGCTCGAAGGCGTGTGAAATCAAGGCGCTCGGCGCATCGGGCTCGGGAAATGAGTGGTGGAAAACCTTCGCGGTGTCCGAGGGCGCGAGGCGGAGGCCTCAGAGCTTGCCCGAATCGGGCGCGAAGCTCTCCGGAGCGAGCTCGAAGCCGGAGAACTCGAAGGCCGGCGCCACGGTGCATCCGACGAGCGTCCAGGCGCCGAGAGAACGCGCTTGCTGCCAATGCCCCTTTGCGACCACGCCCTGCGGCCGCTCGCCTCTGAGCACGTCGGGTCCGAGGCGGAGCGTCGTGCTCGCTTCTCCGGGCGAGGCCATGGCGAGGGCGAGCGGCGCGCCGGCATACCAGTGCCAGATCTCGACCGCGTCCACGCGATGCCAGCGCGAGACCTCGCCGGCGCGGAGGAGGAAATAGATCGCCGTTGCATGCCCGCGGGCGCCCACGGGCTCGGCGTCGCGGAAGGTTTCGCGGAAGTGGCCGCCTTCGGGATGCGGCGCGAGGCCCAGCTCGGCGATGATCCGGTCGGCGTCCATGGGTGTTCCTTCCGATTGAGGCGAGCTATCGACGTGTGGGCGTCGTGTCGTGGACGTGGGGATCGGCAGGCGAGTCCGGGCACCGGCCTTCGCCGGTGTGACGGAGTGTTTGGCAATCCGGCGCTGAAATCATCGACCGGCGGAGGCCGGGTTCCAGATACGTATCGAAAAGAACGGGGCAGCTCTAGCGCCGTGCGTCAGAAGCGGTTCTTGCGCTCGCGCAGGTTGGCGAAGACCTTCGATACGGATACGGCCGGGAGGCCAACGTGCTCGCGGATGGCCGTGTTGCCGGCGCGCAGGAACACGTTGGTCTCGAGCTCGACATCGACGCGTGTCGGCAGCGTCGGCTCACCCGCCGCCCGCTTCGCCTCGGCCTCTTCGAGACGCGCGACGAGGCGCGCGTTGCCGGGCTCGATCGTGACGCCGAACTTGCCGTTCGAGACCGTGTACTCGTGACCGCAATAAAGCTCCGTGCCGGCCGGCAGCGCGGCGATCTTCTGCAGCGAGGCCCACATCATCTCGGCCGTGCCCTCGAGGATGCGTCCGCAGCCCATGGCGAACAGCGTATCGCCGACAAAGGCGAGGCTCGCCTGCGGGAACCAGTAGGTGATGTGCCCTATGGTGTGTCCCGGTGTGTCGAGCACCTTGGCCTCGAGACGGCCGAGGGCAAGCGTGTCCGGCTCAGCGACACCGACGTCGAGACAGGGGATGCGCACCGATTCCGCCTTGGGTCCGATGACGGTGCACCCCGTGGCGCTCTTCAGGGCGGGGATGCCGGCGGTGTGATCGGCGTGATGATGGGTGACGAGGATATGCGTCAGCTTCCAGCCGCGTTCGGAAAGCGCTTGCTGGATGGCCGGCGCGTCCGGGGCGTCGATCGACAACGTGACGGCCTCTTCCGGGTCGTGGACGAGGACACCATAGTTGTCCTTGAGGCAGGAGAACTGGTGAATTTCTGGTTGGGTCATCGCTAACCTTGACCCGTCCCGCTCTGTTGCCGGCTGGATCATGGCGGAAGCTAGCCGTGCGCCCTTGCCATTTCAATGGCGCCGAGGCGAAATGTGCCGAGCAGGACCGTAACGACCGAGGCCCATGCATCTCGATGTCGCAGCTCTGAGGGATTTCTACGCGACGCCGCTCGGGCAGATCGCGCGCCGTCTCCTTGCGCGGCGCGTCCGCGCGCAGTGGGGGCCCGCGCCCGGCGAGACGATCGTGAGCCTCGGGTTCGGGACGCCATTCATCGGCGCCTATCGCGCGGAGGCCCGGCGGCTCGGCGCGTTCATGCCGTCGGCTCAGGGCGCGCTGGTGTGGCCGGCGGGCGCGCCGATCCTCGCGACGCTGGTCGAGGAGGATCAACTGCCGCTGCCCGACAGCTCGGTCGACCGGCTGCTCGTCGTGCACTGCCTCGAGGTCACGGAGCTCGTGCGGCCGCTTCTGCGCGAGCTCTGGCGCGTGCTGAAACCGGAGGGCCGCCTCCTGATCGTGGTGCCAAACCGGCGCGGGCTGTGGGCGCACGTCGACACGACGCCGTTCGGTCATGGAAGCCCCTACAGCCGATCGCAGCTCGAGGATCAATTGCAGCAGTGCCTGTTCACACCCATCGGGTTCTCGACGGCGCTGCATCTGCCGCCATTCGATCGCGGCATGATCGTGCGCTCGGCAATGGCCTGGGAGCGCGTGGGAGGGCGGGTTTCTCCCGGCCTCGGCGGCGTGCTCATCGCGGAGGCGCGCAAGGAGATGGTGGCGCCGATCAAGGGCAAGCCGGCGCGCGCCAAGGGACTGCGGGTGCTGGTGCCGATCCGTTGATCGTAGACGCGAAGGTTTTTCGCGATAGGAGCTTTGCGCTGGGTTCCGGCTCGGCGCTCCGCTTCGCAGTCGCTTGGCCGGAATGACGATGGAGGCGCAGCTGCGTGGACTGCGCTTGTTTCTGCCCCTCACCGTCTTGGCGTCGCCAAGCTCCGCTTGGACCCCTCTCCCCGTAAGCACGGGGGAGAAGACGCGGCGTCCCGTGTGCGGCTGCCTGGCGATTTTCCGAGACGTGACTGGACACCGGCCTCCGCCGGTGTGACGTCAGGTGGGTCAGCCATTCGCCAAAACGTCATCCCGGCGCAGGCCGGGATCCAGACACGTCTCAAGTTAACTGCGGCGCTTCAGCTTGAAGACGGCTTTCTCGCCGAGAAGGTTCTGCAGCGAGATCGAGTTCTTGATCGGGAGCCGCTTGCCCTGGCTGTTGAATGCGACGGCGTCCTCGACCTCGGCGTCGACAAAGGAGACGAGGTCGACGAAGTCCTTGATGGTGCAGAGGTGCGCGTCGGCGGTCGCGTACCACGGCTCCGGCAGGTTGGGCGTGACCGGCATGCGCCCGGTGAGGAGGAGCGCGGCGCGGACGCTCCAATGGCCGAAGTTCGGGAACGAGACGATGGCCCGCTTGCCGATGCGCAAGAGGTTCTCGAGCACGGTCTTCGGATTGCGCGTGGCCTGGATGGTGAGCGACAGGACGGCGAAATCGAAGGCCTGATCCGGATAGTCCGCGAGATCGGCGTCGGCGTCGCCCTGGATGACCGAGAGGCCGCTCTTGACGCAGAGATTGACCTTCTCGCGCGAGAGCTCGACGCCGCGCCCGTCGACGCCCTTGGTCTCGGCGAGCAACTTCAGAAGCGCGCCGTCGCCGCAGCCGACGTCGAGCACGCGCGAGCCGGGCGTCACCATCTCGGCGATCAAGAGATGGTCGGCCCGCTGCTCGCCGGTGAAGGGGACGGCCTTCTGCATCAGGCGAGCCCCCTCTTCGCCGCCGCGGCGCCCAAGAAGCCGCGCACGGTGGCGTGAAACTCGGGCTCTTCGAGCAGGAAGGCGTCGTGGCCCTTGTCGCTCTCGATCTCGACGAACGACACGTTGGCCGCGACCGCGTTCAAGGCGGTGACGATCGCCTTGCTGTCGCGCGTCGGGTAGAGCCAGTCGCTCGTGAAGGACACCACGCAGAACTGCGTCGTGGTGCCGACGAAGGCGTTGGCGAGCTTGCCGTGCGCGGCCTCGAGGTCGAAGTAGTCCATGGCGCGCGTGATGTAGAGATAGCTGTTGGCATCGAAGCGGTCGACGAAGGTCGAGCCCTGGTGGCGCAGGTAGCTCTCGATCTTGAAGTCGGCGTCGAAGGAGAAGGACCGGGTCTGCCGGTCCTGCAAGTTGCGGCCGAATTTGCCCTGCAGCGCCTTCTCGGACAGATAGGTGATGTGGGCGGCCATGCGCGCGACCGCGAGGCCGTTCTTGGGAACGACACCGTGCTCCTCGTAGTTGCCGCCGTGCCAATCGGGATCGGCCATCACCGCCTGGCGGCCGACCTCGTGGAAGGCGATGTTCTGCGCCGTGTGCCACGCCGCAGCGGCGATGGGGATGGCGGTCGCCACGCGGCGCTTCTGGCGTGCGACCCACTCCAGCACCTGCATGCCCCCCATGGAGCCGCCGATGACCGAGAACAGCTCGCCGATGCCGAGGTGGTCGATGAGGCGCACCTGCGCGTCCACCATGTCGCCGATGGTGATGACGGGGAAGTCGAGGGCGTAGGTCTTGCCGGTCCTCGGATTGACCGATGCGGGCCCGGTCGAGCCCATGCAGCCGCCGAGGATGTTCGGGCAGATGACGAAAAAGCGATTGGTGTCGACCGGCTTGCCGGGGCCGATCAAGGTATCCCACCAGCCGGGCTTGCCGGTCACGGGATGGGCGCTGGCGGCATACTGATCGCCGGTCAAGGCGTGACAGACCAGGATCGCGTTGGACTTGGCGGCGTTGAGCGTCCCGTAGGTCTCGTAGGCGATCGTGAGGGGTGCCAAGAGCTGGCCGGATTCGAGCCGCAGCGGCGACTCCTCGGCGAAGACGACGAACGGGCTCGATGGCTTTTGGGCCTGGGCGCGGCGCGGGTCGGGCGCGGCGCCCGGTTGCCCGGTCGCCGGCTCGCCCAGAGCGGAGGTGACTGTGCCCATCGAACGTGCTCCAGGCCCGCGTTGATGGCGGGCTTCCACACCGGCGGCTCGACCGGCTCATCCGAATTTTCGGGTGTGCAACGGCCCATTTAGCGAGTTGTTTTACGTGGCTGCAAGCCGGCCGGCCAAATCACCACGACGGGAACGTGCCCCTCAATATCGGAGCTTGACGGCCAGGGTCAAGGCCGCTGCCGACACGCTCGCGACATGTGACAGTGGGAAAAGGCGCATGTTAAACGGGTGTCAATGTCCGATCGCCATGCTGCGCGGAACTTCGGCCATTGCTGGGATGTTCCTCTCGTGCTCGTGGCGCCCGGTTCGAATGCCACACCCCGACGCGGAAAACGCTCTCCCGCATCGACATCGGCTCCTGATATGGGTTAATGTAGCGCCATGAAAAATCTCGGTCTCTTCTCAATCGTGGCAGCCGTGGCCCTGTTGGCGCTGCCGGTGGCCCCCGCTCCCGTCCTGGCCCAGTCCGGCGCCACGGAAAAGCCGCTGCGCGGCGTCGTGCGCCCGGCTCCGCGCCGGGGCGGCTATTCCTACAAGTATCAGCAGGGCATCGTGACGCGGAAGTTCGTCGATCCGTCGGTGAACAGCCAGACCATAGCGGGTCCGTTCGACAGCGGATTCTTCTTCTCGTCGCCGACCATCGGACGCAACGGCGGCGACAGCCCTTACATGCAGTAGGGCGTTCGCCCACTCACTGACGGTTCGCAGCCGCGGCTCGGGTCTCGAAGCTGCGGTTTTTTGCGTGGGCGCAGGGATGGACGCAACCCAGCGTGCTCGCCCGGGGCAAGCTTGTTAATTCCTGTATTCCACATAGATTGTATTTCTGTGTTTTTATGACTTTACTTTGAAAACCCCGTTTCATTGTTTCTCATTTCGGATCGAGTTATTTTTTCCGCATCGATTTACGTCGGGTGAATCGAAAAATTCATAAATCTATTCGAGGAGAAATTAAATGAAGTCGGCTTCTCTCGCTCTTGCCGCTGCTCTTGCTCTGGCTGCCTCCGCTCCGGCTTTTGCCGGCAAGGGTTCTGGTCACGGTGGCTACGACCGCGGTCATGGCGGCGGCCACGACCGCGGCGGTCCTGTCATCGGTGCCGGCGCCGGCACCGCGGTTGGCGCGAAGCTCAACGTGCTCAATATCGCCAAGATCAAAGTCGGCCTCGGGCTCGGCCTGGGTCTTCGCCTCGGCGGCCGCTGATCTTTCCGGTTGCACTGCGGAGGCCCGCAGGGGGCGGCTCGTTTTGCCGCCCCTTTTTCAATGCGTCGCCGCGTAGGTAAGGCCCAGCGAGGCGACGAGGGCGTCGGTCGCGGCCTCGCCGAAGGTGCTCTTGTAGTCGAGGTAGCTGATGCGGCCGGTGAGCGAGACGGTGGCGATCAGCGGTATCTCGCCCACCAGGGCCACTTCGACCTTATCGTCGGCGCGCGCGATGCCGACCAGCTCGAGGTCGTCGTAGTCGCGCTGTGTTCGGGAGACGGCAAGCGAGAGGCTTCCCTGGCCGACCGTCATCACGAGGCCGCCGAGAAGCACGGCCTCATAGGCTGAACTCGCAACCACGAAGTCCGTCTCCTCGAATCCGTAGCGGGCCGATGCGAAGGCTTTCAGCGTGTCGTTGAGCTTGATCTCGCCCTCGACGGCGTAGCCGTGCGTCCAAGCGTCGTGGAACAGATCCTCGCGATAGTCGCGCCAGAAGGGCATGTAGAGCGCCGTCAGGGAGGCGCGCTCGCCGGCATAGGCGAGGCCGATCACGGGGAAGAGGGACACGCTGCCGCGGCGAACTCCAAAGTCGTCATGCGGCGTGAGGTAGGCCTTGTGATCGATGCCGGCACCGACCTGCAGCTCGACCGTGTCGGTCAGGGTCAGGCGCAGCCCCAACTCGCCGCGCGAGGAGATGCGGTCGCGATCGTCCTGGTTGCCGGCAGGCTGGGACGGATCCGGGATGTCGCGGTAGTCGAGCCATGCCGTATCTGCCTTGACGTAGGGTTTCCAAGTGCCGGTGGTCCAGCCGTGCGCGACGGACAGGCTCGTCTCCACGAGGCGCTCCTCCACGTCGCGGCTGCCGGAGACGGCGAGGGCGACGATCGTCTGCTGGCCGGCCCAATCCTTGGTCAGCGTCAAACGCGAAAGGGCGGCGCGCTCGTCGGCCTCGTGAAACTTCGTGTAAATGCGGTCGGAAAGGTTGATGCTGAAATCGAGGCGCCCGAAGGCCGTTTCGCCAAACGTGGCGTAGCCAAATCCGCGCTCGAGAAACGGGCTCGGAATTTCGAGCAGCGTCGGGCCGGCATTGTCGGTCGCACCGACGCTTGCCGTCATGACGACGACCGAGGTCGCTGCTTCATCTCCGGAAATGCGGCCTTTGAGGGAGGGCGCCGGCGACGGGAGGCTGCTGGCGCCGATGCGGTCGGCTGCGGCCTGCGTCGCGCCTGCTGCGAGGACGCCGAGCGCCAGCAGGGCTGCGCGGCGAAACCTGCCAAGAGTGCCGCCCAAGTTCTTCATGTCTCTAGTGCTCTATTTCTCTATAAGATAGATTATTTTCGCGCGTGCAATCCCTGGTTGAAGATCGGTGCTTTGCACCTAACGGAGGGTAAAGGTCCGTGTGCGCCTCGCAGGGGATCGGCCGTGTGCCGAGGGGCCGGCAACCCTGCTTAATCCTTTGCGCTTTTGCGACGCCCTCGGTATCAGAGGCCTCTCTCGCGCCGCATGGCCGAGCGCCCATCCCATCCCTTGTCCGCGAGACCGCGTCGAAAGCCTGCCCATGGCCTCCCTCGTTCCGAAGCCCCGTCCCGGTGTTCTCGACATCGAGGCCTATGTGCCGGGCGAAAGCTCGGTCCAAGGCGGGCAGAAGCCGATCAAGCTCAGCTCGAACGAAACGCCGCTCGGTCCGAGCCCCAAGGCCGTCGCCGCGTTCGCGGCCGCCGGGTCGTCGCTCGAGCGCTATCCGGACGGGCAGGCGCAGGCCTTGCGGCAGGCGATCGCGCGCCGCTATGGGCTCGCGCCGGAGCGTATCGTGTGCGGGGCGGGCTCCGACGAGGTCATCAGCCTCATCGCGCATGCCTACCTTGGGCCGGGCGACGAGGGGATTTTCACCGAGCACGGCTTTCTGCTCTATCGCATCGTGGTGCTCGCGGCCGGCGCGACGCCGGTCGTGGTGCCCGAGCGCAATCTCACAGCCGACGTAGACGCGATCCTCGCCCGCGTGACGGCGCGGACGCGCGTTGTTTTTCTCGCCAACCCCAACAACCCGACCGGGACCTACCTCGCCATCGACGAGGTGCGCCGGCTCAGGGCGGGGCTGCGCGCGGACGTGATCCTGGTGCTGGATGCGGCTTATGCCGAGTACGTGCGCCGCAACGATTACGAGGCGGGGCTCGAGCTGGTCTCAACCACCGACAACACGGTGATGACGCGCACGTTCTCGAAGATCTTCGGGCTCGCGGGTCTGCGCATCGGCTGGGCCTATTGCCCGGCTGCCGTGGCCGACGCGCTGAACCGCATCCGCGGTCCGTTCAATCTGTCGGCGCCCGCAATCGCGGCCGGGGCGGCGGCGATGGAGGACGTGGCGCACGTCGAGGCGGCGGTGCTCCACAACGAGCAGTGGCTGCCGTGGCTCACGGCCGAGATCGAAAAGCTTGGTCTCACCGTGACGCCGAGCGTCGCCAACTTCATCCTCATCCACCTGCCGGTGGAGCCGGGGCGCGATGCCGCGGCGTGCGATGCGTTCCTCAAGGCGCGTGGCATCATCCTGCGCCGCGTCGGGGGCTATGGGCTACCGGGCGCGCTAAGGCTCACCGTCGGCACGGAGGAGGAGAACCGCAAGGTCGTGGACGCGTTCGCCGCATTCGTCGGGTCACGCGCATGAGCGTGGCCGCGAGAGAGACCAGGATGTTCGAGCGCATCGCGCTGATCGGCATCGGGCTCATCGGCTCGTCGATCAGTCACGCGTGCCGGCGGGCGTCGCTCGTGGGCAGCATCGTCGGCTCGGCGCGTACGCCGGCGACGGTCGAGACCGCGATGCGGCTCGGCCTCATCGACGAGGGCTTCGTGACGGCGGCCGAGGCGGTGGTCGATGCCGATCTCGTCATCCTCTGCACGCCGGTGGGCCTGTGCGGCCCGATTGCCAAGGAAATCTCGCGCAGCCTGAAGCCGGGCGCGATCCTGACCGACGTCGGCTCGGTGAAGGCGGCCATCGTGCGCGACGTCAGCCCGCATGTGCCCAAGGGCGTGCATTTCGTCGCCGGCCATCCGATCGCGGGCACAGAGCAGTCGGGGCCGGAATCGGGTTTCGCCGAGCTCTTCGACGGGCGCTGGTGCATCCTGACCCCCGAGGCGCACGCGGACGGGCGGGCGGTCGAGAAGCTGCGCGCCTTCTGGGAGGCGCTCGGCTCGAAGGTCGAGGTCATGACGCCCGAGCATCACGACCTTGTGCTCGGGATCACAAGCCATGTGCCGCATCTCATCGCCTACAACATCGTCAACACGGCCGCGCACCTCGAGCGCGTGACCGACAGCGAGGTGATCAAGTTCTCGGCCGGCGGGTTCCGCGATTTCACGCGCATCGCCGCGTCCGATCCCACCATGTGGCGCGACGTGTTCCTCAACAACAAGGAGGCGGTGCTCGACATGCTGGGCCGCTTCACCGAGGACCTCGCCGAGCTTCAGCGGGCGATCCGCTTCGGTGATGGCGATACGCTGTTCCGGTTGTTCTCGGACGCGCGGGCCATCCGACGCGGCATCGTACAGGCGGGGCAGGACACGGCCGCGCCGGACTTCGGCCGCGCGCCGGCGCGGGGCCAGTCGGTGCCTCAGCCGACGGACAAGAAAGCCTGACCGGGAGGCCGCACGGCATGACCGCCGCACCGGCCGATACCTGGATCTTTGCCTACGGATCGCTGATGTGGAGTCCGGGCTTTCCCTTCGTGGAGGCGCGGCGCGCGCGGCTCAACGGTTATCACCGGGCGTTCTGCGTCTATTCGATTCACTACCGCGGAACGCAGCGGCGGCCGGGGCTGGTGCTCGGCCTCGATCGCGGCGGGGTGTGCGAGGGGATCGCGTTCCGCGTCGCGCCGGAGCTCGCGGCGGAGACGCTCGCCTATCTGCGCCGGCGCGAGCTGATCTACGGGGTCTATCGCGAGGTGCTGGCGCCGGTCGATCTCGTGTCCACGGCGAGCGGGCCGGCGCGTGGCGTGCGGGCGGTGGCGTACATCGCGGAACGGGCGCATCCGGCGTATGCGGGATGCCTGCCGCTCGCGCGCGAGGCCGCCCTCATCCGCCGCTCGGCGGGTCGCGGCGGGACCAACCTCGACTATCTCATCAACACGCTCAGCCATCTCGAGGAGCTCGGCATTGCCGAGCCACGGCTGGCACGGATCGCCGCCCTGTCAGGGGCTCTCATCGCGCGGCGCATCGCCGGCCCGGAGGGAAGCGGAAGGTCGCCTAGCGTCGCGCTCGCGCGGGCCTGGGCGGAGCGCCCGATCGCGACGCCGCGCACGGTGCGCGACAACCGTTTCGGGTACCGCGCGCGGCGCGGCTGACCTTGCCAGCGCGCCGGGCTTCGCGCAGAGTGCAGGCGTGGGATGGGAATGGGGTCTCCCGACAACCGCCGCAAGGCTGATGGCTCCTACCTGGCGCTTTGGCGCGGGTAGGCGCTTGTCTCGAGCCTTACCGTGCCAGGTGCCGCGACAGGTCTTGAAGAGACCGATGATTCACGCTTCGGACCGATGGGGTCCGAAGCGATCATGGTCCAGGGCGGAGGCACACATGCAAGCATCCATTGTCGTCTTCATCGGCGCCGGCCTCGGCGGGCTCGCGCGGCATTTCCTGAACTTCTGGATCACGGCGCTCGCGGGCGGCGCGTTTCCCTACGGCATCCTCGCGATCAACGTCATCGGCTCGACGGCGATGGGGCTCGTTGCCGGGTGGTTCGCGTTCCGCGGCGCGGGGCTCGGCGATCTCAGGCTGTTCCTCGCCACGGGCATCCTCGGCGGGTTCACGACGTTCTCGGCCTTCTCGCTCGACGCGGCGCTCCTGATCGAGCGCGGGGAGACGCTGGCGGCGAGCGCCTACGTGGTGGCGAGCGTTGCGCTGTCGATCCTCGGGCTGTTTCTCGGCCTATGGGCCATGCGGGCCGTGCTCGGCTGAGTGCACGCTTTCCTGCGCTGCCGATTCACGCCGCGCCTGATAGGCGGCGCGGCCATCGGAGCGACAAAAATCGCGCCGGCTTGGGGTGCCGGCGCGATGGGAATGACGAAGGCCGATTGGGGGAAGCGTTCGTCGGGGGTCGGTCAGTGCCGCGTCGCGGTGATGCGCTCGTCGGAGCAGGCATCGATGCGCGCGCGCAGATCGAGCTCGATCGCGCGACGGTCGTTGGCGTTGGCGCCGAGCAGGTGGATATGGACCTCGTTGGCACCGATGCGGGCGCCGCGATGGCGGATCTCGGCAAGGTTCAACGAGGAGGCGTTGTGCCTCAGGTGGCCGAGGGCGAGCACCGTGCGGCGGCCTGAGGCGTCGCGATGCACGAGCAGGAAGTTGGCTGCCGGAATCTCGGGGCAGTCGAGGAGGTCGTAGACGGTGTGCACGTAGCGGCGGCCGGAGGCACCGCTCCAGAAGTGAAAGCGCTCGTCGTGCTCGGCCGTGCTATCGAGCGTCGCCAGCCGAGGCTCCGCAGCGTCGCGGAGGGCTTTGAACTCTGCCAGTTGAATGACACGCGCTCCCATTGCGAAAATCCCTTGCCGTTTACGCGGCCTTTGACGCTACTGAACCTGCCCTTGAGAATGCTCAGCGTTTTCAGCTGAAATGTGGCCCGATCTCAGTCATTTCGGGGCATTTGGGCCGTTCGCCCACCCTATTGCGGGGCGGTGCCGCCCCGCTGTTCCCGGCGGAACCCCGCTTGAAAGTCATGGTGTTAGCGGTCTTTTCCGCACGACTTGCGGCAGTGAGCAAGCTGCCACGGATCGGTCATGTTCGCTGTTCCTTGGGGGCTGATGAGTGACGCTTCCGACTTCTCTTACGCTGCCGATTCACGCCGCGCCGGTAGGTGGCGGTTGCTGGCGGCATGTCTCCGACATGACGATCGGAGCGACTGGGATCAATCGCAGCGCGAGAAGCCGCAGGCGCGGCAGGTCCAGCATCCCTCCTCCTTGACGAAAGCCTGTGCGGCGCAGCGCGGGCAACTGCGGCCCAAGGGACGTCGGACGGCTTCGTTGCCCTCAACCTCGGCCGCAGCCGCCGCCACCGGCACCGCGAGCGGGAGCTCCTCGATGGCGTCGTCAGTCGCGAGGAAGCCGATGCGCTTCATGTGCGCCTCGATCACGTCGCCGATGGCGGCGAGCAGGCTCGGAACGTAGCGGCCGCCCATCCATCGTCCGCCCTGGGGGTCGAATACGCCCTTCAATTCGTCGGCGACGAACGAGACATCGCCGCCGCGGCGGAACACGGCGCTGATCATGCGGGTGAGCGCCACCGTCCAGGCATAGTGCTCGAGGTTGCGCGTGTTGATGAAGATCTCGAATGGTCTCCTGCGTCCGCCGTGCTCGATGTCGTTGATGGTGACATAGATGGCGTGGTCGCTCTCGGGCCACTTGATCTTGTAGGTGTAGCCCGCGAGGACCGCGTCGCGATCGAGAGGCTTGGCGAGGTACACGACATCGCTTTGGCGTGCCGCCTTCGTTGGGAGAGCGGGCATTGCCGCGACCGGCTTGGCGGCAGGGCTCGCGACGGCCGGTTCATCCGGTTGCGGGGGCTCCGCGGGTTTCGATGCCGCGGAGGAGAGGATCGAGCCCGTGATGGCATTGGGCCGGTAGACGGTGCAGCCCTTGAGGCCCCGCTCGAAGGCTTCGAGATAGATCGACTGGAACGCCTCGAAGGATATGTCCTCGGGGCAGTTGATGGTCTTCGAGATGGAGCTGTCGACATGGCGCTGCAGCGCCGCCTGCATGACGAGGTGCTCATGCGGGGCGAGGTCGGCGGCGGTGACGAATGCGGCGGGGAGCGAGGCATCGCTGCCGAAATCGCGGTGGAAGCGCGCGTAGGCGAGGTCCTCGACCTCCTCGGTGCGCACGTTTCCGTCGCGTCCGAGCACGCGGCGCGTAAAGCGAAAGTCGAACGCGGGCTCTATCCCCGAGGACACGTTGCCGGCGAAGAGCGAGATGGTGCCGGTGGGTGCGATCGAGGTCAGGCAGCCGTTGCGGATGCCGTTCGCGCGGATGGCATCCTGCACCTCGCGCGGCAGGCGGGCGACGTTCGGGCTGGCCAGGAACGGCTCCTCGTCATAGAGCGGGAAGGGGCCCTTTTCGGCGGCGAGCTCTGCGCTCGCAAGATACGCCGAGCGCTCGATCGCCCCCATCCAGCTCTCGGCGAGCTTTTCCGCCTCGGGGGATCCGTAGCGTACGCCGACCGCGATCAAGGCGTCGGCGAGGCCGGTGACGCCGAGCCCGATCCGCCGCTTGGCGAGCGCCTCCTGGCGCTGGGCGGGCAGAGGATATCCGGAGAGATCGATGACGTTGTCGAGGAAGCGCACGGCGATGCGCACACGCTCCTCGATCTTCGCGGGGTCGATCGCCGCCTCGCGCGCGAAGGGCCGCTCGACGAGCTCAGCCAGATTGATCGAGCCCAGGAGGCATGCGCCATAGGGCGGCAACGGCTGCTCGCCGCACGGGTTGGTGGCGCGGATCTCCTCGCAGTAGGCGAGGTTGTTCATGGCGTTGACGCGGTCGATGAAGATCACGCCGGGCTCGGCGTAATCGAAGGCCGCGCGCATGATGCGCTGCCACAGGTCGCGGGCGCGCAGGGTCTTCCAGACCTTGCCCTCGAACACGAGGTCCCATGGTCCGTCCGCGCGCACGGCGGCGATGAAGGCGTCGGTCACGAGCACCGACAGGTTGAAGTTGCGCAGCTTCGTGGGGTCCGACTTGGCGTCGATGAAGGTCTCGATATCGGGGTGGTCGCAGCGCAGTGTCCCCATCATGGCGCCGCGGCGGGCGCCCGCCGACATGATGGTGCGGCACATGGCGTCCCACACCTCCATGAAGCTCACGGGGCCCGAGGCGTCGGCGCCGATGCTTTTGACGAGCGCACCCTTGGGGCGCAGCGTCGAGAAGTCGTGGCCGATGCCGCCGCCCTGCTGCATCGTGAGGGCGGCTTCCTTGACGTTGTCGAAGATCGAGGTGAGGTCGTCCTCGATGCGCCCCATGACGAAGCAGTTGAACAGCGTGACGGCGCGCCCCGTCCCGGCGCCGGCCAGGATGCGGCCGGCGGGGATGAAGCCGAAATCGCTCATGGCGTCGTAGAAACGCCTGGCCCAGGCGGCACGGGCGCGCTTGCCCCCTTTCTCGACCGAGGCCGCGGCCTCGGCGATGCGGCGGAAGGTGTCGGACAGCATCTCGTCGCGCGCCGCCTCGCTCTCGAAGCGGTACTTCACGCGCCAGATCTCCTCCGAGATCGGCGCCAGGAACGTCGGGACGTCTCTCATTGCCGCGAACCCTCGCCAGTGCCTCAAGAATATAGGCATTCCGGGCGGCTGCGTCAACAAAATGTTCTCTTTGTGTTCTTATTTGTTCTGGTCGAGATTCTGACGACCCTCTTCCACCAACCGCGTGGCGGCGGCTTCGAGGCGGGCTTCGAGGAGCGCGCGGAACTCCTTCCTGGGCAGGCCGGGCGGGATGGGCTCCAGGAACTCGACGACGATGGTGCCGGGGTAGCGCGTCATCGACCGGCGCGGCCAGAAGAGGCCGGAGTTGAGCGCCAGAGGGATGCACGGCAGATCGAGGGCCTCGTAGAGCGCGACGTAGCCGGGCTTGTAGTCGGGCGGTGCGCCGGGGGCCTGGCGCGTGCCTTCGGGGAAGATCACGATCTCGCGGCCCTGGGCTTTGCGGATCTCGGCGTCGGCGATCATCTGCTTCAAGGCCTTCGCCGCCTTGTCGCGCTTCACCAGGATGTGCTCGAACTTGACGCAGAACCAGCCGTAGAACGGAATCCACTTCAGCTCGTCCTTCAAGACGATGGCGGGGTCGCGGAACAGCGGCACGAGGCCGAAGGTGTCCCAGGCCGACTGGTGCTTCGAGACGACGAGGCAGGCGCCCTGCGGCAGGTTCTCGCGGCCGCGCACCTCGAGCCTGGTGCCGGCGATGACGCGCAGAAGCCAGACGCAGATCATACCGTGGAGCTTCAGCCCGGCCATGGCCCAGCTCCTCGGCGCTATGAGCAGCCACGCGCCGAAGACCAGCATCGCGGCCGTCGTCACGTAGAAGGCGATGGCGAACAGAAATGAGCGGAGTGCGAGGAGCATCGACAGTCGAGAGGGGTTGGATCGAAAGGACCGGCTCGGTTGCTGAGACTTGCGTGGGTCCCGGCCTGCGCCGGGATGACGGAGAACAGGGGAACGCCTCGCCATCGAAGGCCCGGCGGCCCGTCAGGACTTAGGCGGCGTTCCCGACGAGGCCGTGACGGCGGTGGCCTGCCAGGGCGTCATACCGCGCGCAACCGCAAGGCGGAAGGCCGCGGGCAGGAACTTGATGTACTCGGAAGCCAGGAGGCGCGTCGTGGTGGAATCGAGCCACCAGACCTTGCGCTTCAGTCCATCCGGCGCGACCGGGTGGGGCAGAAGCTCGATGTTCGGCATCTCGCGCGCGAGCTCGGCCAGGCTGCGCGGCATGTGATAGCTCGCCGTGACGACGATCAGGCGGTCATAACCCAAAGCCTCGGCCCAGCGGCGCGTCTCGTCGGCGTTGCCGATGGTGTTCAGGGCGGCATAGCCGAGGTCGACGCAGCAGTTGAAGGTTTTCTCGTCGAGGCCGGAAATCTTGAGGAGCGAGGCGCGCCCGATCTTCTGGTTGACGCCGGAGATGAGCAGGCGCCCGCCGCGCTTGTCCTCGAGCAGGCGGGCGGCCTCGGCGATGCGCGTCTGTCCGCCGGTGAGCACGACGATGCCATCGGCGTGCGCGTCCTGCACCTCGGGCTCGCGCATCACCGAATTGGCGAACAGGACGAAGCCGAAGGCCATTGCGGCCGCCGTTGCGCCTGCGATGCCGATGACGATGCGTCTCAAATCCATAACCGCCCATCCGGTTCGGACAGATCGACCCCCAGGTCGCCCAGGTCGAACCCGTGTGCCGCGCGCCGGCCAGCGTGCTCCGCGATGCGCACCCGGGTCCAGCAGAGTAGCTGATTTGGCCGACCTTGTGACATGACCTGCTGAGGATGTCCTTAGTATCGGCAACCCGAGATTGCGGGCCTAGGCCGTGAACTCACGGCCTAAAATCCGAAAACGGCGGGCAATCGTCAATGCTTGCTGTTGAGGATCCGGAACACGCCGAAGCGGGAGGTCAGCATACAGAGCGCGGCGATGACCACCACCACGATGCCCATGAGCACATAGCCGGGGGTATCGAGCGCCCCAGAGCCGACCAGCCGATGCAGCTCGGTCATGGTCAGGTTGCCGCCGCCGAGCACTTGAACGATGGTCGGCATCAAGATGAACACGGCCAGTGCGAGCCCCGCGCCGACCAGGCCCGCGCGCACGCCGAGGCGAAGAAAGTGCTTCTCGAACTCGCGGGCGATGAAGCGGTCGGTGGCGCCGACGAAATGCAGAACCTCGACGATCTCGCGGTTGGAGGCCATGGAGCTCTTGGTGGCGGAGACGATAATGGCGGTGGTGGCCATGGCCACCAGGGCCAGGATGGCGAGTCCGCCGAGCGCAAAGCTGTTGGTGATGGTGGCGATCTGCTGCTGCCAGCGGCGGTGGTCGTCGAGGGTCACGCCCTGGAACTGGCTCGCGAGCCCATTGCGGACCTGATCGACATCGGGGGTCGCTGCGCGATCGAGCTCGAGGGCGATGAGGCGAGGCAGCGGCAGCGCGTTGACGTCGTCGAGCTGACCGATCCATGGCTCGAGCAAGGCGGCGGATTCGGCGGCCGACATGACCGTGACCTTGGCGATGCCGCTCTGGCGTCCGAGATAGGCGGCGACGTCCTGGGTGACCTTTTCGGTGTCGACGCCGTCCTTGGCCGCCACCTGGACCGTCACCTCGCTGGCGATATCCTTCAACCACGCGTTGGCGGACTGGCGGATCATGTAAACGGCGCCGACCGTCAGGCAGGCCAGGAAGCACATGATGGTGATGACGAGGGTCAGCGAGCGGCCGGTGACGGAGCCTGCCGGCACGATGGGGGCCGCCATGGACTGCATCTTGCGCGGGCTGGCGCGCGTCGGCTGGTACATGTCCGGCCGGGCCGTGCGCTCGAACTCGCTGCGCACGGATACGTCAACCGTCGGCACGGGCTCGGTGTCGTAGCCCGTTCGCTCGTAGTCGGTCCGCTCGTGCGCGTGGGACGGCGCAGTGCGGCCACCCTGCGTGGCAATATCCTCATAGGGATCATAGTCCGGCAGGCGATGCGGGTCGAACCCGCGCATCGGCGGCGGCCGGTCGGGTCTGTCATACGATCCGGACATTGCCGTCGTGTAGCTCCAGTCGAGGGGCCTTGAACTGACGCATCAGCTGATGGTCGTGGGTCGCGATGAGGACCGACGTGCCGAGGCGGTTCAGCTCGATGAAAAGACGCAGGAGGCGGCGCGCCATCTGCGGGTCGACGTTGCCGGTCGGCTCATCGGCGAGCAAAAGCTCGGGCTTGCCGATCACGGCGCGCGCGATTGCCGCGCGCTGCTTCTCTCCGCCCGACAGCACGGAAGGGTAGCCGTGCATGCGGTCGCCCAGGCCGACCCACTGCAACAGATCCGTCACGTCCTCCTTGTAGTCGTCGAGGCGCTTGCCGATGACGCGGAGCGGGAGGGCGACGTTCTCCCAGGTGGTCAAATGCTCGAGCAGGCGGAAATCCTGCCACACAATACCGATGCGGCGCCTCAAGGGGGCGCGCTTGCCGGTCGTGATCCGGCTCACGTCCTGGCCGAAAAGCTGGATCTGCCCGCGCGTCGGATGCGTCGACATGAAGAGCAGCCGCAGGAGCGATGTCTTGCCGGCACCGGACGGCCCGGTCAGGAAGTGGAACGAGCCGGGCCTCAAATGGAAACTCACGTCGGACAGAATCTCCGGGCCGCGCTCGTATTTGAGACCGATGCTGGTCAAGCGTATCACGAGCGTTTGGCTCCGGGATGGTCCAGGTTCGGTGGCGAGGTCAAGCGCCTATATGAGGGAAGGCGAGGCCAGTATCAACGGTACGAATATGGCGGCGGCATGTACAATCCGCGCACCCATGCGTTCACGACGACGGCCCAGCCGGCTTGCGCGGCGCGCAGGTGGCTCGATACCTTGCACGAGACATCGTGGCGGCGCCATGTCAACGTCGGTCTGGGGCAAGAATTCAGTGTTAAACGTATGATATCGAGCAAGATTCACCCCGATGTGGCGATTGCGCGGCGGGCGCTCTGAACGAGGATAGCAGAATGACGGAACACCACGCCGGCGAAGGGCCTGCGGTCGAGGTCGTCTACTCGGCAGAGAGCATCGCCGAGCGGCTCGAGGCGCTCGCGCAGGAGATCAAGGTGCGCGACCTGGAGCGGCCGCTCGTCGTTGCGGTGCTCAAGGGCAGCTTCGTGTTCGCGGCCGACCTTCTGCGCGCGCTCCACCGCTCCGGCCTCGAGCCCGAGGTCGATTTCCTGACGTTGTCGAGCTATCGCAAGAGCCGCACCTCGTCGGGCAAGGTCGAAATCCTGCGCGACCTCGATCTCAGCGTCGAGGGGCGCAACGTGCTGCTCGTGGACGACGTTCTGGATTCAGGGCGCACGCTGGTGTTTGCCAAGGATCTCATCTCGGCGCGGGGGGCGGCCTCGATCCTCACCTGCGTCCTGATCGACAAGAAGGTTCCGCGCGCGGTGGACGTTGCCGCAGATTTCAGCGCCTTCGAGAGCGATGACGCGTTCGTGGTCGGCTACGGCATGGATGTGGCGCATCGCTACCGCGAGCTGCCGTTCGTCGGGCGCATGGCGAAAGAGTAGGGGCGCTTCAGGGCGGCTCGCCCCGCCGGGGCCGGCAACAGGGGAGTACGAGATGGCGCATATCCTGCTTGCGGACGACGACCAGGCGACGCGCGATCTCGTCAAGCGCGCGCTCGAAACGGACGGACACACGGTCGACATCACCCAGGACGGCGCGGAGGCGCTCGAGGCGCTCGGCTCCGCGTTGCGGTCGTTCGATCTTCTGGTGTCGGATGTGCACATGCCGGGCCTCGACGGGATCGAGCTCGCACGCAGCGCGATCGCCACGCGGCCCCACGTCAAGCTTCTGTTGATGTCGGGTTTCCCTGAAGAGCTCGAGCGCGCACAAGGGCTCAAGTCGGCGAGCCTCGGCGTCCTCCTGAAGCCGTTCACGCTCGAGCAAATGCGCACCGCCGTGCGCGCGCTGTTGGGTTAGCTCGCGCTCGCGGGCACGACAGCGTGTTGGGATTCATCGCGCCTTCGAGGCGTGTCTGGATCCCGGCCTTCGCCGGGATGACGGTTGAGGGTGGCCGAGCGCCCGCCACAAAACGCAACGTCACCCCGCCGGAGGTCGGGGTTCAGGCACGTGGGATGTGAGGTGCGCCGGTGGGGCTGGGTAAGAGCACCGCCTGTGCAGCCAGCTACTGCCCCTCACCCCGGCCCTTCGCCGGGGCAAGCTTCCCCTCTCCCCGTATACACGGGATGCCTAAAGCGCGTTCTTGCGCTGCTGGATCATCATGTAGGTGTCGCTCGTGTGATCGGCGAGCTGGAACCACAGGTAGTCCTCGGCGCGCACCGCCGTCATGGCGTCGTAAGCCCTCTTGAAATCCGGGTTCTTGGCAGAGATCTCCGCGTAGACCGCATTCGTCGCGGCGAAGCAGGCGTCCAGCACCTCTTCCGAAAACGGCTTCAGGATGGCGCCCGCCTTCACGAGGCGCCGAAGAGCCGCCGGGTTCAGCATGTCGTAGCGCGCCATCATGATGGTATCGGCGGTCTGCGCGGCGCAGCGGATGATGGCCTGGTAGGACTTGGGGAGGCTCGCCCATTTCTCGCTGTTGATGAAGAAATGCAGCATGGCCTGGCCTTCCCACCAGCCGGGGTAATAGTAGTTCGGCGCGACACGGTAGAAGCCGAGCTTCTCGTCGTCGTAGGGGCCGACCCACTCCGCCGCGTCGATGGTGCCCTTCTCGAGCGCCGAATAAATCTCGCCGCCGGCGATCTGCTGGGGCACGGCGCCCAGTCGCGACATGACGGCGCCGCCGAAGCCGCCGATGCGGATCTTCAAGCCCCGCCAGTCCGCCGCCGAGTTGATCTCCTTGCGGTACCAGCCGCCCATCTGCGCGCCGGTGTTGCCGCCCGGCAGGGCGAAGATGTTGTAGCGCGCGTAGAACTGGTTCATGAGGTCGATGCCGCCGCCCTCGTACATCCAGGCGTTCTGCATGCGGCTGTTGAGCCCGAAGGGGATGCAGGTGGCGACGGCGAACGTCGGGTCCTTGCCCCAGTAGTAGTAGGATGCGGTGTGGGCCGCTTCGACGGTACCGTCGGAGACGGCGTCGGCGGCCTGCAGGCCACCCACGATTTCTCCGGCGGCAAAGACCTGGATGGTGAATTTGCCGTCGGTCATCTCGCTCACCATCCTGGCGAACACTTCGGCTGCGCCGTGGATGGTGTCGAGCGACTTGGGGAAGCTCGAGGTCAGCCGCCAGTTGAGCCGTGGCATGGCCTCGGTGATGGCCGGCGCGACCGGCTCCTCGCATGCGGCAACGGTGGCGGCCACGCCGCCCGCACCGGCAACCTTCATGAACTTGCGACGGTCTAGCCTCGTCATCCCGGTCCCCTGGCCCCCATTGGCGGCGGCACTATAGACGGGCCCGTTCCGGGAGGACAGCAACTCGGAAAGGATCGACGGGGGAAGGTGTTGCGCTCCCATGGCGCTAAAGTAGGCTGCCCCCGGCGCCGAGTCGGCGCTTCAGGGAAGGATCCCTCAAATGACAAGAACACATCGCCGGGGACTTTCAATTCTGGTGTGGGGGTTGGGAGTCGCGCTGGCGTCGCCTGCGGGTGCCGCCGAGTGGTGGATGCTGCAGCAGACGGAGGCCGGGCAGGAGTGCGGGCTGCCCATCGAGGCCGAAGGCGTGACGCTCACGCCCGATGAGCTCATGAAGCGGTACCCCGAATGCAAGCTCATGGCGGAGACGCCGTCGCTCGATCTGCAGGCGGTGATGGTCAACTGCGAGGGCGACATCGGTCGCGTCTTCGTGTTCACCAGGACCAAGGCGGGATGCGAACGGCTCGCCAAAGAGTGAGGCTCTCCACCGGAGCATTCCTGCGATGAGCGACGGTATCGCGGGCGTGCTTCTCGCCGGCGGGCGCGGCCGGCGCATGGGGGATGCGGACAAGGCGCTCGTGCCGCTCGCGGGGCGGCCGTTGATCGCGCATGGGGCGGCACGCCTTCGGCCGCAGACGAGCCGCCTCGTCATCAATGCGAACGGCGATGCGGCGCGATTTGCGGCACTCGGGCTGCCGGTGGTGGCCGACGGGAGCGATGAACTTGCCGGGCCGCTGGCGGGCGTGCTGGCGGGGCTCCGGTGGCTCGCGCGCGAGATGCCGGGCGCGGGTGGCATGGTCAGTCTGCCGGCGGACACGCCGTTCGTGCCGGGTGATCTCGTTGGGCGGCTCGCGGAGGCGCTGGCGGCGCATGGCGAGGCCGGCGTTGCTATTGCGCAGTCGCGTGGGCGGCGTCACCACGTGATCGGGTTCTGGCGGCCCGAGACTGCGGAGGCCATTGCGGGTGCCCTCGCGCGCGGGGAGCGCAAGGCCGAGACCATGGTCGACCGGCTCGGCGCGGTGGCGGTTCCGTTCGGGGACATTGCGATCGGCGGGCGGACCGTCGATCCGTTCTTCAACGTGAACACGCCGGAGGATCTGGCGTTTGCGGAGAGATTGCTGGCGGGCGCGGCAGGGCCGTTTGTCGTCGGGGTCGCGGGCTGGAAGAACTCGGGCAAGACGACGCTGGTTGCGCGGCTCGTGCGCGAGCTCGTCGCGCGCGGCTATCGCGTGTCGACGGTCAAGCACACGCATCACGATGTCAGCGCCGAGGCGGAAGGGACCGATAGCGCGCGGCATCGGGAGGCCGGCGCGCTGGAAACGGTCCTTGTCACGCCCCGGCGATGGGGCCTGACCACTGGCGGCGCGGAGATCGTCTGGCGCGACGAGGGCGAGCCGCCGCTGGCGGCGATCGTCACGCAGCTTGCCCCGGTCGACATCGTGATCGTCGAGGGGATGAAGCGCGCGCCGATCGCGAAGATCGAGGTGCGCCGGACAGGGCAGGGCGACGGGCCGCCGCTGGCCGACCGCGATCCCGCCGTGCTCGCCATCGCGGCGGATCACGAGATCGCGGGTGCGCCGGTGCCGGTGCTCGCGCTCGACGATGTGAGCGGTCTCGCGGATGCGCTGCTCGCGGCGCGCGGATTGGCGCTCGCGAGGGAGCGCGCGTGATGATGCGGCGTTGGACGGGTCTCGTGCCGGCCGTGCTTGTTGTCGCGGGAGGCGCTGCCTCCGCCGAGGACCCCAAGCTCGCGCCGGGACGTGATCCCGGCGGCGTGGCGGTGGCGGTGGTGGCCGACGGCTTCGATTATCCGCGACCCGACGTTGCTGCCATTCTCGCGCGGGACGGCGAGGGCGAAGTCATCGCATGGGATGCGGTCGACAGCGATCATCGTCCGTTCGCGCGTGACGGGACCGGAACGGACGCGGCGCTGGCGTGTGCCGCCAACGGCGGCGTGCGTGTCGTCCCGGTGCGCGCCGCGATGGGCGACGCGGCATCGCTCGCAAAGGCCGTTGGTTTTGCCGCGAGCACTCCGGCGCGCATCGTCGTTGTGGCGCTCGCCGATCAGGGCCACCTCGAGGTCATGACGGCCGCCGCGAAGCGGTTCGAGGCGGTGCTGTTCGTGGTCTCCGTGGCGAATCCCACGACCGACGAGACGAAGGACGGCGAAGCGCTCGCGAATCTGGTTCTGCTCGGTTCGAACGGGAGACCCCACGCGGCCGCCGAGGCGGTCGCCACCGCGCTTGGATGCGAGCGCGGCGCGCTCGCGGGCTCATCGGGGGCGGAGCTGAAGAGATCGTTTCTAGCTCGCCTCGGCGGGCCGGGGTCTGCGGCTTGCAAACCAGGCAGCGGCGCAAAGGCCGAGTAGCGCCGTCGCGAGAGCCCCTTCACCCCCGCTGCGGCCCGGCGCCGCGTCGCGACCTCTGCCCACCGGGGAAAGGTGAAGCGGGGCGTGGACCTCGCGTGCATTCTGCTCGGTTTGGACGAGACGGGCGCGGACAAGTTGAATCGGCTCGGTGGGCAGAGTGGCCTCGCTTGCGGCGATTGCCGGGCTCGGCGCCGCCAGCGCAAGGAGCGTGGCAGCCGAAGCTGCCACGCCCGTACCCACCACCCTAATGAATTGCGTCACGTCGACCGCCATCCTCGCCGGAAAGGCCGGGCGGCTTCTTCTCTAGTGGAAGAAGACGAGGGCCTTCTGGAGTGTCGTCCAGACACCCCAAGCAAGCGGCACGCCAACCAGCGTCCAGAACAGAAACGCCGGGAAATCCAGCCCGCCCTTGCCGATTCCGAAGGAGCCGGTGGCGGCAGCGGACGCCGACGTCTTGAGTTTGGCCTGCTCGGCGGCGACCTCGGCCTCGCTCATGTGCCATTTCGGAGCGACGGGGCGGACGAGGAGGTTCGCAATGAAACCTATGACCAGCAGACCGGCTAGGATGTAGAAGATCTGGCCGTAGAGCTTATCGGGCGCGATGCCCTCGGCGTAGCGCGTGTCGTGCAGGTAGTTGACGATGACGGGACCGAGGATGCCGGCCGTCGACCAGGCGGTGAGCAGGCGGCCGTGGATGGCGCCCACGAACTGGGTGCCGAAGATGTCGGCCAGGTAAGCGGGGATGGTCGCGAAGCCGCCGCCGTACATGGAGGCGATGATGCAGAAGCAGGCGACGAACAGCGCCAAGAGCTTCCAGTCGGCGGCCTGGGCGGCGAGCGCGTAGAGCCCCGCGCCGAGCACGAAGAAGATGAAGTAGGTCGTCTTGCGGCCGAGATAGTCGGACGACGAGGCCCAGGCGATGCGCCCGAAGATGTTGAACAGCGAGATGAGGCCGACAAAGCCCGCGCCGACGGCAGCGGCGGTCGCCGCCAAGGTGGCGTCCTTCTTCATGTCGAGATAGCCGAGCGCGTCCTGCCCCACGAGCGAGCCGCCGAACGTCTCCTGCAGCATGGGCGAGGCGGCGCCGATGATGCCGATGCCGGCGGATACGTTCATGCAGAGCACGAGCCACAGCAACCAGAACGCCGAGGTCTTGTGCGCGTCCTTCAGATGCACGTGGTTGCTCGTGATCATGGCCTTGCCGTTGACCGGCGGGGTCCATCCCTCGGGCTTCCATCCGGCCGGCGGCAGGCGGTAGCGGAACGAGCCGATGACCATGAACACGGCGTAGATGGCCGCCATGGTGACGAAGGTCTGCCACACGCCGGGCTCGGTCGGCGTCTTGAAGACCTTGTCCATGAGGAACGTGGCGAGCGGCGAGCCGATCATGGCGCCGCCGCCGAAGCCCATGATGGCCATGCCGGTCGCCATTCCGCGCCGGTCCGGGAACCACTTGATCAGCGTCGAGACGGGCGAGATGTAGCCGAGGCCGAGGCCGATGCCGCCGATGACGCCGGAGCCGAGCCACATCAGCCACAATTGATGCGTGTAGACGCCGAGCGCGCCGATCAGCAATCCGCCGCACCAGCAGAGCGTCGAGACGAGGCCCGCCTTGCGCGGTCCCGCGCGCTCGAGCCAGCCGCCCCAGATCGCAGCCGACACACCGAGCAGCACGAAGAAGAACGTGTACATCCAGCCGAGATCGAACTGGCTCCAGTTGCAGTCGGTGGCGAACAGCGCCTTCAACGTACCGGCGGCCTTCTCGCCGAACGTCACTGCGCCCGCCGAACATTCGGGAATGGGCTTGCCGTCGGCGCCGATCAGGGCGCCCTGCAGCGGCTTCCAGAACACCGAGAAGCCATAGGCCATGCCGATGCAGAGATGGATGCAGAGCGCGGCGGGAGGAACCAACCAGCGATTGAAGCCCGGCTTGGCGACGATGGCCTCGCGATCGAGCCAGCCAGGCCCGGTTTGCGATGCTGCGACGTCATTTGCGCTGACCATGTGTTTCCGTCCCCGTCCCCGAAGCTCTTGAGTTGCCCTTGTTTACTGGGCTTGGCGACTAGGACTATCGTTTCGGACCGTCACGAACAAGCCTTTGCTGGGCTTGAACTTGTGCCCGGGCTCGCTACTCTATGCTTGAGCAGCGATCAAAAAGAACGGTGCGCCGATCGGCTACGATCCGAGGACGGACCGCCGCTTAGGAAATGGTTATGAATCTCGCTAACCCGACCGCATTCGGGACGGAGCGCTCCGCCCCGCAGCCCGAACTCGTCGACCCCTTCGGGCGGGCGATCAGCTATTTGCGCGTCTCGGTGACCGATCGCTGCGACTTCCGCTGCGTCTACTGCATGAGCGAGCACATGAGCTTTCTTCCCAAGAAGGAGCTTCTGACGCTCGAGGAGCTGGATCGCCTGTGCTCCGCTTTCGTTGCCAAGGGTGTCAGGAAATTGCGCATCACGGGCGGCGAGCCCCTCGTGCGCAAGAACATCCTATGGCTGTTCCGAGCGCTCAGCCGCCACCTCGAGAGCGGCCGCCTCGACGAGCTCACGGTGACGACCAACGGCAGCCAGCTCGAGAAGTTCGCCGGCGACCTCAAGGCTGCGGGCGTGCGCCGCATCAACGTTTCGATCGATTCCCTCGATGCGGCGAAATTCCGCGCCATCACGCGCTGGGGCGATCTCGGCACCGTGCTCAAAGGGGTCGACGCCGCCAAGCGGGCCGGCATCGCGGTCAAGATCAACGCGGTGGCGCTCAAGGGCGTCAACGAGGACGAGATCGACGACTTGATTCGCTTCTCTCACGGCGAGGGACACGACCTGACGCTGATCGAGACCATGCCGCTCGGCGACATCGAGGGCGACCGCACCGACCAGTACCTTCCGCTTTCCATCGTGCGTGCGCGCCTGATGGACCGCTGGACGCTCGAGGACATTCCGCTCAGAACCGGGGGGCCGGCGCGCTATGTGCGCATCAAGGAGACCGGCGGGCGGCTCGGCTTCATCACGCCGATGACGCACAACTTCTGCGAGAGCTGCAATCGGGTGCGGGTGACCTGCACCGGTACGCTCTACATGTGCCTCGGGCAGGAGGACGCGGCCGACCTCAGGGCACCGCTGCGCGAGAGCCCCGACAACGGTCTCCTGTTCGACGCCATCGACGCGGCGATCGCGCGCAAGCCCAAGGGGCACGACTTCGTCATCGACCGGCGCCACAAGCGGCCGGCGGTGTCGCGCCACATGAGCGTCACGGGCGGCTGAGCGCCGTCCTTTCGTCATTCCGGATAGCGAGCAAGTCCCTCATCCGCCCCGCCATAGGCGAGGCGGGCAGGCGCGCACATCGACGGCCGCGCTGCGGCCATCGGACAATGCTATAGTACGGGCCGTTCGAGTTCTCTGGGGGGAGCGGGTGCATGTCGGCACGAGGGCTATTGCGCTACGGCCGCCTCACGCGGCGCCAGCTCATCATCTTCGCGCTCACCTCGGCGGCCATCAACGGCATGATCACGGCCGGCGTCGGCGCGTGGCTGGCCCAGGCGTACTCGACGTACCAGGCGCGCCGGCAGGCCGTCGTGGAGATCTCGCACCTCGTTTACGAGCGGCGCACGCGTGCGGGCATGGTGGCGTCGGCGATCCGGCGCGGGGCCGAGCTCGATGAGATCCGCTTCCGCAAGCAGGCCTACGACGAGGCTTACGTCAACTGGAACAAGAGCATGATGCCGAACCTGTTCGCCATCCGCAGGGCATCGGGCGATGTGAACTTCTCGTCGTTCGAGCCCATCTTCGAAGACCACCTGGTGGCGGCGATGGCCGACGTCGATCGCTGCGTGACCAAGGCCTACGACGCACGGGTGGCGCAGCAGGACGCGAAAGCCGTGCTCGAGGATTGCAAGATGGCGGAGCTGCACCAGTTCGTGCTCGATTGCGGCGCGACGTTCTCGAACGAGCTTTTCAAGATGACGGAGCCGACGTTCGTGCCGTTCACGAGCCAGTTCGCCGACACGAAGGCGAAGGCGGAAAAGCGCATTCGCAGCTTCTGCGTGGACAAAGATACGCGGACGGCGGCTCCTACCGTCGCGGCTCCGGCGGCGCCGCCTGCCGCTCCCCCGTCCGCGGCCAATGCGGCGATGGCCCCTACTGGTGCACCCACCAAATGAGCGGTGGCACAGCCAGGAAGAGCGCATAGAGCCCATAGACGTCGATCACGTAGCGCAGCGACAGACCGGCGTGGGTCCAGGCGTTGCCCGGCTTGCCGTCAAGCTTGGCGAACAGGAAATCGATGCGGGCGTGATTGACGGGGCAGCTCCGGAGCTGGTCGTTGTAGCGGCGCCGGAACACCTGCACCTCCTCCGGATCGGAGGGGCGCGCGATCCTGAGCTCCTGGGCGAGCTCGGATACGGCGAGCGCGCAGTTCATGAGATGATGGGCCTTCATCTTGTAGTCGTTCATGGCCTCGAGCAGGCCGAGCATCAGCGTGAACACCGATGACACGAGCTGGATGAACGTCATCAGCCGGTCGGTGGCCTCGGGGATCTGCCCGATGTAGATGGCCTGCCAGACCGCAAGGCCGATGAAATAGAGCGCCACCATCGATTGGGTGAAGAGCGAGACGGCCTGCTTCCGCTCGAGACGGGTCGCGGCGTTGAAGCGGGCGGCCTTGACGAGGCGCATGGTGTGGGAGAGCTGGTCGGCCGCGTGCGTGTCGGGCGGCACGACGGCGAGGCGGACACGATCGAAGGCGGCCTCGAGCGGCGCGGGCATGAGGCTCGCGCCGTGGCGCTCACGTCTTTGCGTGTCGGCGGCTGGGATCATGGCGGCGCTGCGTCATGCTCGTTTGGCATGAGGCGAGGCTTAGCTGATTCGCGGGGTGGCAGGCGTTACTGGCGCGCCTGCATGGAGGTCTGAATGCTCGCCGGGCCCACGCCGAGAACGTGGCTCGCGAGGCCGATGATCGTACCCGCAACCGCGAGCGCCATGACCCAGCCGAACGTATTCGCCAGGCGCGTCTGCCATCGGCCGCGGCGCGCCGCCCGGAGCCACGGCGGCGGCGAGACGACTCCCGACGTTTGGGTCGTCGAGGGCCGCGCGGATCGCGCCTCCGCCACCTCCGGCTGGTGCTCCTCGTCCACGGGGCCGTCGAAGACCGCGAGGCGGGGCGAGCGCGTGGCCGCGAGGGCAGACGACAGTTGCGCGGCGATCGACGCGCGGTCGTGATCCCCGACGCGCGGCTCTGGGGCGGCCTCGCCGAGGCCCGCCTCGCGCAGCGCCGCGCCGAGGGAGCGGCGGGCAGGCCGCGCCGCCGACCTCGGTTTCGAGGCCTCGCCGAAAGTCCGCTCTGTCCAGCCACCGGTCACGGTCACCTGGAACTCCACTGCTCGCGCGTTCCGCTGGCGGCGATTATGATAATAACCAGGCGTGCGGGTCAATCTCAGTGCGCCGCACAAAGAGCTTTGCCGACTTCGACCCCGCCTTCGCTGCTGGGCCCGTAATGCCCGCCGGTCCCAACCCCTGACGAGGATCATCTCGCATGCTGCCCCTCATTCTCGGCCTCATCCTGTTTTTCGCCATCCACCTCGTGCCGACGTCGCCCGCGCTCCGCAACGGGCTGGTCGAGCGCTTCGGCGAGCCCGCCTACAAGATCGGGTTCTCCGTACTGTCGCTCGCGGGTTTCGTGCTGATCGTGCTCGGCTATCACAAGCTGCAGATCATGCCCGGCAAGAACCCCGTGCTTTGGGATCCGCCGTCGTGGACGCGTCACATTGCGTTCCTGCTCATGATTCCGGCGATGATCTTCCTGGTGGCGGCGTTCGTGCCGTCGCGGATCCGCACCGCGCTGAAGCACCCGATGCTCGTAGCCATCAAGACATGGGCGCTGGCGCACCTGCTGGTGAACGGCGATCTCGGCTCGCTGGTGCTGTTCAGCGCGTTCCTCGCGTTCGCGGTCTATGATCGCATCACTCTGAAGAGCCGGCCAGACGCACCTGCGCCGTCCGCGCCGCCAGGGCCGCTCAACGATGCGATCGTGGTCGTGGGCGGGCTCGTGCTCTACGCCGTCATGATGCTATGGGGGCACGGGGCCTTGATTGGCGTACCGCTCACGAGCTTCAGCTAGGGAGAAGGGTCGCGATGGCAGGCAAGGCGTCCAAGACGCTGGCAAAAAAGGGCGCCGGAACAGGCGGCGCCAAGGCTGCGCCGAAGTCGCGTGCCGGCAAGGGCGACACGCCGGCCCTTCTCTCCGGCGGCAACCCGCAGATCGCGAAGGGCACCGGCGACGCGCCCGTGCAGGCCTACATCGCCGCCATGCCGGGCTGGAAGCGGGACGTCGGACGCCGGCTCGATACGCTCATCACGCGCGCTGCTCCGGGTGTGCGGAAGGCCGTCAAATGGAATTCGCCGTTCTATGGCGCCCCCGGTTCCGCCAACGAAGGCGAATGGTTCCTCAGCTTTCACTGCTTCGCGACGTACGTCAAAGTGGGCTTCTTCCGCGGCGTCTCGCTGAGACCGGTCCCACCCGGCACGTCCAAGCAAAAGGAGGTGCGGTATCTCGATATTCATGAGGACGAGGAGATCGACGAGGCGCAGCTTGCGGATTGGGTGAAGCAGGCGGCCGCGCTCCCCGGCGAGCGCATGTGAGGGATCATGGCCCGTGCCGTGCCACGCAACGGAAAGAGCACAGCGAAGACGGGCGAGCCGTCGCCCTCCGTGCTCATCGACGCGCGGATCGCGGAGCTCGGGGACTGGCGAGGCAAGGTGCTCGCCCGCGTGCGGACGCTCATCCGCGAGGCCGATCCCGCCGTGGTCGAGACGTGGAAGTGGCGCGGCGTCCCGGTGTGGGAGCATGACGGCATCATCTGCACCGGCGAGACGTACAAGGCGGTGGTCAAGCTCACCTTCGCCAAAGGCGCGTCGCTCGCCGATCCGGCAGGGCTTTTCAACGCCAGCCTCGACGGCGATGTGCGGCGCGCGATCGATATCCATGAAGGTCACGCGATTGACGGTGCCGCGCTGAAGGCGCTCGTTCGCGCCGCCGTGGCGCTCAACGTGTCACGACGCAAGGCCAAGAGATCGGGATGACCGGGCGTCTCGTCGCCATCGCGCGCCGCGGTGCCGTGCGTGCTGCCATGGAGGAGATCGCGGAGGGCGTCATCTCCGTCGATGGAGGGCTTGAAGGCGATCACAAGGGTCCGAAGTTTCCGCGCCGGCGCATCACGGTGCTGGCGCGCGAGGACTGGGAAGCGGCGCTCGCCGATCTCAGGGCCGCCGACGGCTCGCCCGTGCGGCTGCCGTGGACGACGCGGCGGGCCAATCTTTTCGTCGAGGGTGTGTGCCTGCCGCGCGCCCGTGGCGCCATCCTGCGCGTCGGACCGGTGGCGCTCGAGGTGACCTATCCGACGCAGCCGTGCAGCCGCATGGAGGAGGCTTATCGCGGTTTGCTCAAGGCCCTGCATCCGGCATGGCGCGGCGGCGTTACGTGCCAGGTGAATGCGGGCGGCGCTGTGCGTATCGGCGATGCGGTCGAGGTGCTGTCCTCGCCGCCGGAGCACGAGATGCGCCTGCCGTGATGGATCGCGGATGAGAGCGGTTGTCTTTCGCCGAGGCGTGTCTGGGCACCGGCCTCCGCCGGTGTGACGCGCGTTGGGAGAAGCCGCCTCGCCAACACCAAACGTCATCCCGGCGAAGGCCGGGATCCAGATACGCAGCCGTATGTTCGCTGCGCGTGGTGCCTGGTCCGGAATGGCCGCCCGCTTAGCGGATGGGGACGATGAAGTCGGTGTATTCGCCGGTCTCGTTGCCGATGCCGAGGTCGGAGATGACCACAGAGGAGCCCGGCTTCATCACGTCGGCGATCTGGTCGCGCACGTCGTCCGGCACGGTGATGCGGTCAAGGGCGGCGGCGGCAGTCTGGCTGGAGAGGTCGAGCGCAGCCACAACGGGCTCCGTCTGCTTCTTCTTGGCCTCTTTGTCTTTCTTCTTCTTGGCGCTGCGCTGCGGATCGTGCGGGATCGAGGCGACGGACCAGGTCATGGCCGTCTTGCCCTCGGCGAAGTCGAGCGCGGTGAAGATATGGGTACCAATCGGTTCGTCCGGGCGGTCGAAGGCCACCGGCACATCGAGCACGTCGGTGTAGCCTTGGCGGATGTAGAGCCGCTGCTTGGCGCGGCTGATGAAGATCGAGACCGGAAGGTTGCGCATGGCCTCGAGCTTCCTGGCCGCCTGCTCCTTGGCCAGCGCCTGGGAGAGCGTAGCGTTGAACGTCATCAGCTCGCTCATGACGGCGCGGCGACGGTCCTCGGCTTCGTTGGCCACGTGCTCGACGGCGGCGAGGGCGGTCTCGGCGTGCTCCGACGCGGAGCGGGTGGCGTCGATCTCTGCGGGAAGGCGGGTGACCCTGGCTTCGAGCGTGGCGATCTTGGCGATGCGCTTCGAGTCATCCATCGCCCTGGTCTTATGCTTGCGCTTGCGCGTGGACTCCTCGGCCGGCGCCTGCAGATCGGCCAGCTCCTCGGTTGCATTCTCGAGGTCGCGCTCGAGCTCGCGCAGATGCTCGGCCAGACGCGCGGTTTCGGCGCGGGCGGCGATCAGGGGCTTGCGGGCGACGGCGGCGGCCTTCTGCGCCGCTGTCATCTCGACCATCTTCGCGGCTTTGGCGTAGCCGGCGGTGCGGATCTCGGCGTTGAGGCGCTCGGCCTCGAGGCGGCGGCGCTCGCGGTAGCTCGAGCGGGCAGGATCGGTTTCCGTGCCGGCGGCCGCGGCGGCGGTTACCAGCGCTCCCGTCACGTCGATGTCGGAGCCGCCCGCGGCGTGCGAGGCGTCGGCGACCTGCGTCGGATGGGGCGGCGTGGCCACCGCGGCGAGGTCTCCCTCGGGCGGGAAGGCGGCGAACAGGCGATCATGCACGATTGCCACCGGCGCAACCGGCTCACGCGAGACGATGACGCGCGTGCCCATCTTGGTCATGCCGAAGAGCTTCTTCGAAAATCCCTGGGGCAGGCGGATGCAGCCGTGCGAGGCCGGATAGCCCGGAAGCGCGCCGGCGTGCAGCGCGACTCCCGACCAGGTGATGCGCTGCATGTTGGGCATGGGTGCGCTGTCGTACAGATTGGAGAAGTGCATCCTCTTCTTCTGAACGATGGTGTAGACGCCGGCCGGCGTCGAGAAGCCGATGCGCCCGGAGGAGACCGGCGAGGATGCGATGGGGCCGTTTGCGTCGTAGACGACGAGGCGCTGGCGGGCGAGCGACACATTGATGACGAGCGGGCCCTCCGCGGGGCGCTCGGCGACGTCGTCGTTCTTGTCCTTGCCCTTCTTCCCGCGCGGGACGTCGGCCTCGGCCTCATCGGTCACGCGGGCCTGGCGCCGTTTCGCCTTCTTGACCTTCACCTTGTTGTAGTAGGAGCCGCCGTAGGGGTCGAAGTAGCTTTGGGCGGCAGCCTCGGTTGCGACGAACCCGGGCGCCAAGACCGTGAGGCCGGCGCCGAGCAGCAACATTCCGGCGCCGCGAAGCGTGGCGCGGAGGGTGAACAACGTTTGTGGCGTTCTGGTCCCGTGCGGCACGATACAACCCATCCCTCAAGGCCGAGTTGGCGGATTAATGTGATGTGACAATGGCTCGTGCCATTCTCCTAACGCTCGGTTAGGACTTAGCTAAGGTTATCAGACAAATTCCTGCGCGAGGCCGTTCGCGCTTCCCTCCGGCACCAATCGGATGGCGGGTGTGTCCCAATTTCCACGACGCGCGGCGCGCTGGACGAGCATGTCCTGGCGCGGCGGAATTGAGGATGCAGCAATCGGCCGGTGGCGCCAATCCGGCACGGGGGTTAGACTCGTTCAAAATGATGCGCGGCGCGCTTTTTTCCGGTCGCCGCCCCCGACCGAGACGGAAACCCGAGACCGATGTCCCTTCACCCCCTGACGCGCCGCCTGATGGCGCCCGACATCACCGCCATGAAGCGGGTGAAGCCGATCGTGGCGCTCACCTCCTATCACACGCACACGGCGGCGATCGCCGACAAGTATTGCGATTTCCTGCTCGTCGGCGATAGCCTCGGCATGGTGATGCACGGCTTCGAGACCACGGTGCCGGTGACGCTCGAGATGATGATCGTGCAGGGGCGCGCGGTGGTGCGCGGCGCCAAGCGCGCGCTGGTCGCGATCGACATGCCGTTCGGATCCTACGAGGAAAGCCCCTCGGTCGCGTTCCGTAACGCCTCGCGCGTCATGAAGGAAACGGACTGCGGGGCGGTCAAGCTCGAGGGCGGACGGCGCATGGGCGAGACCACGCGCTACCTCGTCGATCGCGGCATTCCCGTGATGGGTCACATCGGCCTCACGCCGCAATCCATCAACGTGCTCGGAGGCTTCAAGAGCCAGGGCCGCACGCGCGACGAGTGGGCCGCCATCGAGGAGGACGCGCGCGTGCTGGCGGAGGCCGGCGCATTCGCCATCGTGCTCGAGGCCGTATCGCCGCCGCTCGCCAAACGCATCACCGGGCAGATCGCGGTGCCGACCATCGGCATCGGCGCCTCGGCCAACTGTGACGGGCAGATCCTGGTCATGGAGGACATGCTGGGGCTGTCGCCGCGTGTGCCGAAGTTCGTCAAGAAATTCGGGGCGGTGGCGGCCGCCATCGAGGACGCCATCAGGGACTATGCCGCGGACGTTCTCGGTCGGAGTTTCCCCAGCGAGGAGCATACCTACGGCATGAAGGAGGAGGCGCCGGAACCCGAGCCGCCCGCTTCCCCAGTCACGAAAAAGCCGAAAAAGCTCAGCACTTAGCGGGTTCTGGGTGAGTCCTGGGCGGGTTCTGCGGGAGACGCCCGGCAAGCGAAGTGCTCATCATTTGCCCTCGCCGGGCGTGCGGGCTATCAAGCAGTCCTACGAACAGGCTCGGGGTGGACGGCATATCCGCCCGATTATTCAAGAACTGGGGCACGGGGCTTTCATGGTCGACAAGAACGATGCGCTGTTCCGCGAGGTTGAGGAGGAGCTGCGCCGCGAGCAATTCGCGAAGCTCTGGGAGCGGTACGGCACCTATATCATCGGCCTGGCTGTCGCCGTGGTGGTGGCGATCGCGGGAGCGAAGATCTTGGAATCGCGTCGCCTCGCGGCCGCCAACGCGGCGGGCGCCGAGTACGAGGCCGCTACTCAGCTGATGGTCTCCGGCAAGACCGAGGATGCGCGCAAGGCCTTTGAATCGCTCGCTCAAAGCGGACCCGCGGGCTATGCGGCACTGGGCAGCCTGTCCGAGGCCGGGGCCTACCTCAAGGAGGACAAGCGCGCGGAAGCGCTGGCTGTTTTCGAGAGGCTGGCGGCCGATTCGTCGACCGACCCCCTGCTCGCCAACTATGCGCGTCTCCAGGGAGCCTCGATCAGGCTCGGGGAGGCGGACTTTACCGAGATGGAGAATCGGCTCAAGCCGTTGACGGGTGACGACAGCCCGTGGCGCTTCACGGCACGCGAGCTACTCGGCACGGCGGCGCTCAAGGCCGGCAAGCTCGATGAGGCGCGTGGCCTCCTCACTCCGTTGCTTGCCGCGTCCGAGCTCACGCAGACGGCCAAAGATCGGGTCAACCGGCTGATGGCCAAGCTCGCCACTCAGGAGCTTGCCACGGCACCTGCTCCGGCCGCCGCGACGCCTGCACCGGCAGCGGAAACGCCTCCCGCACAAGACGCCGGGACATCCGCGCCGTCACCCTGAGGCCGAACCCGGAGGCTCGCCATGGCGCCTGCTCGCTTCCGCCACATCACTCTGGGGGCGATGCTGCTTTCGGCGGGCGCTCTCGTCGGTGGCTGCTCGGACAGCCTGCCGAGCCTGCCGAAGATGAGCGAGCTCAACCCGTTCAAGGAGACGGTGCCGCCCCTTCCCGGCAAGCGCATCCCTGTTCTGCCGACGCAAGAGAAGAACGTCGGCGAGCTCGCAGAGGCTAACGGGCCGATCGCCATTCCCGCGCCGCGCCTCAACGAGGCCTGGGCGCAAGCCGGCGGCGAGCCCAACAATTCGCCCGGCAATCTCGCGCTCTCGGGCAACAATCTCACGCAGGCGTGGAGCGCGAGCGCGGGCAAGGGCACCAACAAGGTCGGACGCGTGACCGCGCCGCCGATCGTCTCCGACGGGCGGGTGTTCGTGCTCGATTCCGAAGGTGCCGTCAGCGCCTTCGCGGTCTCCGGCGGGGCATCGCTCTGGCGCGCGACGTTGGCGCCGACGACGGACAAGCAGGGGCCGGGATTTTCGGCGATCACGGAGAACATCCTGAACCTGACCGCCGACGACGGCGGCGGCTACGGCGGCGGTATCGCCGCCGACGGCGGGCGCATCTTCGCCGCGAGTGGATTCGGCGCGGTGATCGCGCTCGATCCGTCGACGGGCAACCGCGTTTGGGAGAAGAACATCTCCACTCCCATCCGCGTGGCGCCGATCGCCGTGCAGGACCGGCTGCTGGTGCTTTCGGTCGAGGGCAAGCTCTATTGCCTGTCGACCATCGACGGGGCGGAGCTCTGGGCGGTGCGTGGCCTGCCGCAGCAGGCGAGCCTCGGTCTCAACGCAAGTCCGGCCGTTGACGGCGATATCGTGGTCGTTCCCTATTCGACCGGCGACCTGGTGGCGCTGCGCCTCGCCGACGGCGGAGGGCTCTGGTCGGAAAGCCTGTCGCGCCAGCGCACGACCTCGCAGCTCGCCTCGATGAGCGACGCGGCGCGCCCCGTGATCGACAACGGAACCGTGTTCGCGGTCGGCCATGGCGGACGCATGGTGGCTACGGTGGCGAAGACAGGAGAGCGTCTCTGGTCGCTCACCGTGCCCGGCACGCAGCCGCCCTACGTCGCAGGCGACAGCGTGTTCGTGGTCGACACGACAGGCCAGCTCATGGCGGTGAGCCGCCGCGACGGGCGCACGCAGTGGACGATCAAGCTGCCAGGCTCCAACACGTGGGCGGGGCCGGTGCTGGCTAACGGAATCCTGTGGCTCGCCTCCAAGGAGGGGCAGCTCGCGGGCGTCGACGCCGCGACCGGGCGCGTCACGGGCCAGATGAGCATCGGCGGCGCGGTCTACATCCCGCCGGTCGTCGCACAGGGCAAGATGTTCGTCCTGACCGACGACGCCAAGCTCGTGTCCCTGAACTAAGGCCCACGAGCACGAGCCCTTTTGGGGCTTGCGCAGGCCCGTGAACCATGCCGACAGGCGGCTAGCAACGCCAGCGAATTTCCACTTATACTCAGCGTACTCATCCAGTGGATTTCGCCGGGGGGACACGCAGCATGGCCGTGCGGGCCACAACGAAACGCTGGACCCTGACGTGCGTTGGGGCGGCGCTTGTCGCGTCGTTGGCCGCGACGGAGCGCGCGCAGGCCAGCGACGCCTTCGACACGGCGGCGGTCGAGGCGAGCGTGGTGCGCGTCATCGCACCGCTCAGCCAGCCCGACATGTTCAGCATGGGCACGGGCTGGATCGTCTCCGGCCGTCGCATCGTGGTCACCAACAATCATGTGGTCGAAGGCGGCGTGAGCTTCCATCTCGCCATGATGGTGGATGGCAAGCCGAAGGTGATCGAAGCCCGGCTGCTGCGTCGCTCGCCGCAAAAGGACCTCGCGGTGCTCGAGGCCGTGAGCGACCTCCCCGGAAAGGCGATGCCGCTCGCGGGCTACGAAATACAGGCGACGACGCGCGTCATCGCCATCGGCTTTCCCGGGACGGCCGACGTGGCGATCGTCGACGACAACAGCACGGGCCAGCAGCAGATGACCCGCCTCGGGCCCCAGGACGACGACTTCTACCGCCCGACGTGGACGGAAGGCGTCGCCTCGCGCAACCTCAGCTACTTCCGCAGCATCGACGGCCCGGCGCTGCAGCATTCGGCCGCCATCAACCGCGGCAACAGCGGCGGACCGCTGATCGACAGTTGCGGTCGCGTGCTCGGCGTCAACACGATCCGCGCCGTGGAGGACGATCCGCAGGGCGTGTTCTACGCCATCCATCCGAAGGAGATCACGCGCTTCCTCGAGGTGGCGAGCTTCACTCCGACGGTCGTCTCGAGCCCCTGTGTGATCGCGGCCGGACCTTCGACGGCGTACGTGTTCCCCATGTTCCTCGCGAGCCTGGCGCTGGCCGCCGCTTCGCTGTTCATCGCCTACCGGCGCCAGGTTCCGGCGGTCGTGAAGCCGCTTTCGGCGGTTGCGAACCGCGTGAGCCGGGTCGTTGCCGGCGCAAACTTCGGTCAGGCGGGGCGGATCGCGCGGGGTGGCGCCGGGCGAGAGCAACCCGCGCCTTCGCCGCGGCCGCGCGCAAAGGTCGTGACGTTCCGGCCCAACGCCGCCTCGGGGCCCGAGTTCGTCATCGACCGCGAGAAGCTCGACAAGGGTCAGGCGCTCGTCGTCGGCCGTTCGCGGGATTGCGACGTGGTGCTCGGCAACGAGAGCGTCAGCCGTCGCCACGCGCGCATCTGGATCGACAAGTCGGGCGTTCTCTGGGTCGAGGACCTCGGATCGAGCGGCGGCACCTACGTCGGCACCGAGCGCATCACAAAAGCCAGTGTTCCGGCCGGTTCGCACGTGCGCTTCGGGCAGGTCGGCTATACTTTCGATCTCGGACGCACGTGATGCATCCGAGCCATTCCGGTCAATCTGTCGGTCAACGTGCGTGAGCGGCCCTTAATTCCCGCCAGGACACTCCATGGATAACGACGAATACGCGCTTCCAACCGGCACGGTGCTCGCGGACGAGTACCGCATCGACGGCGTGCTCGGCGCCGGCGGATTCGGCATCACGTACCGGGCGCATGACATCAAGCTCGACATCGACGTGGCCATCAAGGAGTACTTCCCGCGCGATTTCGCGAGCCGCTCCAACACCGTCACGGTGCGGCCGCGGTCGAAGTCCGAGGTGGAGCCGTTCCAGTGGGGGCTGTCGCAGTTCATCGAGGAAGCGCGGCGGCTGGCGCGCCTGCAGCATCCCAACATCGTGCGCTGCATGCGCTATTTCGAGGGCAACGACACCGGCTATTTCGTGATGACCTTCGAGGAAGGGCGCACGCTCGAGAAATATTTCGCGAGGCCTCCGCAGCAGGGCGAGCTCGACGAGCTTTTGAAGCCGCTCTTGACGGCGCTGGAGGCGCTGCACGGGGCCGGCATCTATCATCGCGACATCTCGCCCGACAACATCCTGATCCGTGACGACGACACGCCGGTGCTGATCGATTTCGGCGCCAGCCGGCAGGCCATGGCGCGGCGCACGCAAACGGTGGCCGCCATCGTCAAGCCGGGCTACTCGCCGATCGAGCAGTACGACCGCGAGACGCGTCAGCAAGGGGCGTGGTCGGACATCTACTCGCTCGGTGCGACGCTCTACAGCGTCATCGCCGGCGGTGCGCCGCCGGACGCGCTGTCACGCGTGCGCAACGACAGCTATGTGTCGGCGCGCGAGGCGGCGCGGGGCGCCTATCGCGCCGATTTCCTGGCGGCGATCGACTGGGCGCTCGAGCCCGATCCGGACAACAGGCCGGTCACGATCCGCGAATGGCGACGCAAGCTTTTGCCAGCCGCGAGCGGTGCGCGCCCCGGCACGGCCGTGACCAAGCTCGCTCCGCCGGCCGCGGGAGTGGGGAGCATCAAGACGCTGGCGACGCGCTTTTTCGGCAAGGGCGATGGGTCTGACGCCAGTGCGGGGCACGGCACGGCGGGCCCGAGCAAAGCCGCGGAAACGGGCCTCAAATGGCCCGACTATGTGCTGCGCGGAGCGGCGCTCGTCATGCTCGCGGTGTTCCTCGTCCGCACATTCAGCGGCGGCGAGGAGCGGAAGGTCCAGGAACCGCAGGCGGCAACATCGCCGATCACCTACAACGATGCGGATGAGGCCAATCTCCCTGCTCTCAAGGCGAATCCGGATGGCGTCTGGGCCAAGGTGGAGCTCGTGATGCGCCGGCTCGGTTACTTGAGAAGCGATGGCACGGCGACGGTTTCCGACATCCGCGCCGCGCTCAAGGGCTATCAGCACGCGACCGGAATGCGGGAGTCGGGGGGGCTGAACCAGGTGGTGCTCAACCGCGTGCTCGACGAGAACATCGAGCTCGATCCCTACGCGGTATCCGGCGCCGGTGTCGACGGACGCTGGTATTTCGTGAAGGACCAGGACCGCTGCACGATCTCGACGGGGGCGACGCGCATCGAGGGGCGCACGATCGTAACACAGCGCCCGACGCTGGTTTTCTCGCGCGATCGCAACGCCGAGAGCGCGGACACACTCGGCGTCTATCTCGCCAAGTCGGATCTCTTCGACACGTCGGTGCCCATCAACCTCACGGCGGGCGGCGCGCATCAGCTCCTCTATGTCGACGGGGCGGACATCATCATGGGCAAGGAGGCCGACGGTATGTGGTCGCGCCAGGTCACGCGCACGCTGCGCTTCCATCAGGGCGAGGTGCAGATGACGGGCGCGTCGGCTTACGGAGGCACGCTCAAGCTCTCGTTCGCGACAAATGGGTTCGAGGTCGCCTATCGGGCGATGGCGGCGGAGTGCGGCGAGGGCGTGCTCTACTGGATCGACGACTGGGGCGCGGTATCGAAGGATTCCGGCGCGGTGGTGTGGACGGCTGTCGGCAAAGGCACCGAGGACGAGGCCAAGGAGGCGGCGAAGGCCTACTGCGCGTCGAAATCGCAGCATGGCGGGTGCGAGCACTATGCCAGCTTCAAGGAGCAGTGCTGGGTGCTCTCGGCGGGCGAGCGGAAGAAGGACGACTGGGCGTCGGGTTGGGGTGCGGACTATCCGCTGGACGCCGCCAAGACGCTCTCGCTGCAAGCCTGCGCCGAGGACGGCGGCAACAACTGCGAGCTCATCACGCACATCTGCTCGGACGGCTCCAACGAGTGGAGCGCGAATTAGGGCGCGCTGCCGTGTCGCCTCTCATTGGGTATCGGGTTCCGGCTTGCGTTTCGAAAGCTCTTGCTCGACGACCTGCAAGAGCGGGGGGAGCGCCTTGACGGTCGCCCATATCATCGATGTCGACAGCGAGCCGTAGTCGTGCCGATACACGTTGCCGGCGCCAGAGATGTTGGCCCAAGCTATGTGCTCGTGGTCAGTTTTGAGGGACTCCGGTAAGCGGCGCGATGCCTCGGAAATGATCTCCAGGCATCGCGTCACGGCGTAGACTGTGCGCAACTCCTCATGGAACTGGCTCTCCGAGATATCCTTGGTGAACTCGATCGCCAGGAGAATGTTGGATTGGATGTCCTCGAGGACAACTGATTTCCGATCAGCCCTAGAAGGCATAGACCGCGTCGCGGGTAGCCGCCGCGCTGATGGATGTCTTCATGGCATCGCGTGCCACGACGTCAGTGCGGACGGGGAAAAGCTCGGCGACTCTGCGCTGGATGCCCGCGTAATCGAAGGCGGTGAGGTGCTCCGCGGGGTCGAGCTCGATCATGATATCGAGATCGCTGGTGAGCCTTGCGTCCCCACGTGAAACGGAGCCGAAGACGGCAACGCGGCTAATGCCCAAAGCCTTCAACTCGGCCTTGTGGCGACGGAGAATTGCAAGAGCCTGATCTCGCGAAATCATGGCGAATAGTATCTGTTAAATCCGTTGGCTGCGCAATGGCAGCTTACCCCGTGCCCGAGACGGCTGTCTCGGGCTTCCGGCCGACGCCGAAGCGGCGCTCGATGTAGTCCTCGACGATGGCCTTGAAGTCGGCGGCGATGTTGGCGCCGCGCAGCGTCATGGCCTTCTTGCCGTCGATGAAGACGGGGGCAGCGGGGCTCTCGCCGGTGCCGGGAAGCGAGATGCCGATGTCGGCGTGCTTACTCTCGCCGGGCCCGTTGACGATGCATCCCATGACGGCGAAGCTCAGCGTCTCGACGCCGGGATAGCGCGTCTTCCATTCGGGCATGCGCTCGCGGATCATGGTCTCCACGTCGCGCGCGAGCTCCTGGAACACGGTCGAGGTCGTGCGGCCGCAGCCGGGGCAGGCGGCGACAACGGGCACGAAGGCGCGCAGCCCCATGGTCTGCAGGATCTCCTGGCCGACCTTGACCTCGAGCGTGCGGTCGCCGCCGGGCTCGGGGGTGAGCGAGATGCGGATGGTGTCGCCGATGCCCTCCTGCAGCAGGATGCCGAGCGCGGCCGTCGAGGCGACGATGCCCTTCGAGCCCATGCCGGCTTCGGTGAGCCCCAGGTGGAGCGCGTAGCGGCAGCGTTCCGATAGCAAGCGATAGACCGCGACGAGGTCCTGCACAGCGGAAACCTTGGCCGACAGGATGATCCTGTCGGCGCTCATGCCGAGCTTTTCGGCCAGCTCGGCGGAAAGGAGCGCGGACTGCACGATGGCCTCGTGCATGACGAGGCGGGCGTCCCGGGGCTCGGGGAGGGCCGCGTTCTCGTCCATGAGGCGCGTCAGGAGGTCCTGGTCGAGCGAGCCCCAGTTGACGCCGATGCGCACGGGCTTTGCGTGCTTGAGGGCGATCTCGATGATGTCGGCGAACTGGCGGTCCTTCTTGTCCTTGAAGCCGACGTTGCCGGGGTTGATGCGGTACTTGTCGAGGGCCTCCGCGCAGGCCGGGTTGTCGGCGAGGAGCTTGTGGCCGATGTAGTGGAAGTCGCCGACCAGGGGTACGCGCACGCCGCGCTTCAGCAAGCCGTCACGGATATGGGGCACGGCCTTGGCCGCTTCGTCGCGGTCGACGGTGATGCGGACGAGCTCCGATCCCTGGCGCGCGAGGGCGGCCACCTGGGTGACGGTCGCGGCGATGTCGGCGGTATCGGTGTTGGTCATCGACTGGACGACGACTGGGGCGGCGCCGCCGACCGTCACGCCGCCGACGGCCACCGGAACGGTCCAGCGGCGCGGTGTGAATGTCGTGTCGGGCGTCGTGTCCATAGGTCCGCGTTTCCGGGGGCTGCTGCCCTTCATGTAGACGACCTTTGCCTCCTGTGCCAGCAGACCTCGGCCAGGGGGAGGCCTTCATGATAAAGAAGGACGCGATAAAGATGGGCTTCTCGCGCTTCCGACAGGGACTGCCGCGCATGGGCGTATTCCCCTTCCGCATAGAGCCTGCCCGCTCGGCCGCCGACATCGCGGCCGTACGTGCCCTGTTCGAGGCCTATGCCGCGTGGCTCGGCCTCGACCTCGTCTACCAGGGCTTCGCGGCGGAGCTTCAGGCGCTTCCCGACAAGTATGCGCCGCCCCGGGGCGAGCTTCTGCTCGCGCGCGACGGCGATGAGATGCCGGTGGGCTGCGTCGGCCTGAGGCCGCTCGCGGCCGAAGGATGCTGCGAGATGAAACGACTCTATGTCGCACCGGCGGCGCGGGGGGCCGGTCTCGGGAGGGCGCTCGCCACGCGGATCATCGCGGAAGCGGCGCGCATTGGATACCGCGAGATGCGGCTCGACAGCCTGCCGGTGCTCAAGGAGGCGACGGCTCTCTACGAGCGCATGGGGTTCCGCCCGATCCCGCCCTACTACGACACGCCGGTGATCGCGACGCTGTTCTTCGCCCGGCCGATCGTGTCGGCTGATCTGGATTTGCCGCCGTAGCGCGCTCAGGTCCGGCGCACGAGGGCGGCGGAGGCGACGGAGAGGCCGGCGATGACGGCCATGAAGAGCACGATGGCGGGGCCGCCGGGGACGTCGAAGTTGACCGAGAGCGTGATGCCGAGGACGACGCTCACGGCGGCGATGGCGGCGGCGAGGCCCGCCATGCGCTCAGGCGTGCTCGACAACGGGCGGGCGGCCACGGCCGGCACGATCAAAAAGGCGATAACGAGCAAGGCGCCTACGATCTTGATGGCGATGGCGATGGTCAGCGAGAGAAGCACGATGAAGACCGCGCGCACGCGGTCGCGGTTCACGCCTTCGGCGGAGGCCAATTCCTCGTGCACGGCAAGGCGCAGCATGGGCTGCCAGAGCCACGCGACCGCCGCCAGAACGACCGCGCCGCCGCCGAATACCCAGTAGAGGTCGGACGTGGTGACGGCGAAGATGTCGCCGAACAGGTAGCCGACGAGATCGACGGCGGGGCCGCTCAAGCTCAGCGTGGCGATGACGCCCAAGGCCAGCGCGCCGTGATGCATGAGGCCCAGGATGGCGTCCAAAGGCACGATCTTCTGGCGCGAGAGAAGGATCAGGATGGCGGCGACGAGGAGCGTCACGAGGATCACCGGCAGCGTGATGTCGATGCCGAGAAAGAGGCCGAGGGCGATGCCGATCAGGCTTGCCTGGGAGACCGTCTCGCCGAAGTAGGCCATGCGGTTCCAGATGACGAGCGAGCCCAAGGGCGCGGCGACGACGGCGAGCGCAAGCGACGCGGCGAGCGCGCGCACGAGGAATGGCTCGAGGTCAATCAAGTCGCTCGCCTCCGGCAAGACCAAGTCGCTTGCCTCCGTGCGGCGTTTCCGCAGGAGGCGCCGTCTCGCCGGCGAGGTCGTGGCGATGATCGTGGTGGTGCTGATAGACGGCGAAGGTGCGTGCCTGGTCGGGTCCGAAGAGGCGGACGTACTCCGGATGCTGGGCGACGGTCTCCGGCACGCCGGAGCAGCAGACGTGGCGATTGATGCAGATGACGCGGTCGCTCTGGGCCATCACGACGTGCAGGTCGTGGGAGATCAGGAGGACGCCCAGGCCGCGTGTGTCGCGGAGGCGGCCGATCAGGGCGTAAAGCTCGGCCTCGCCGACGTAGTCGACGCCGCGCACCGGCTCGTCGAGGACGAGAAGATCGGGATCGTTCAGAAGGGCGCGGGCGAGGATCACGCGCTGCAGCTCGCCGCCGGAAAGCTCGCCGAGCTGCTGGGAGGCGACATGGCCGGCGCCGACCTCGTCCAGCACGGAGGCCACGCGGTGCGCGCGGTCGCCGTCGCCGAGCGTCAGGAAGCGCGCGACCGTCATGGGCAGCGCGCGGTCGATGTCGAAGCGCTGCGGGACGTAGCCGATCTTGAGGCCCGGCCGGCGTGCGACCTCACCCTTGTCCGGGCGCTCGAGGCCGAGGAGGGTGCGCACGAGCGTGGTCTTGCCGGCGCCGTTGGGGCCGATGAGGGTCAGGATCTCGCGCGCGTGAATGTCGAGGTTGATGTCGGCGAGAATGGCGCGCCCCGAGCGGGTGATGCCGAGGCCGCGCGCGCCGATCAACGCGTCCGCATCGAAGGGGGCAGGGTGGCTGTGATGGCCGCAGCCGCAGCCGGCGTGATCGTGGTGGCCGTGGTGGTGAGCGGCATAGGCATGATGTTCATGGTGGGCATGGCCATGCCCGGCGGCCGGGGAGGCCTTGGCCTCCGCGTTCACTCCGAGACGCTCGGTCATGCGAGACGAAGCCTCAATCCTTCTTATCCGCGGCGCAGCGCGGACAGAGACCCTGTACCTCGACGAACTTAACACGGGGGACGAACTTGGCGCTATTCGCCGCCTCGCCGATCAGGTCGAAGATGTGCTGGCCGTCGACCTCGCCCACGGCGCCGCACTTCTCGCAGGAGAGGAACAGCGGCCGGCGTCCCGTGCGATGGTCCATGCGCCGGCAGGCGAAGAAGGCGTTCTTGCTCTCGAGGCGATGGATGACGCCGGCCTCGAGCAGGGCATCGATGGCGCGATAGATCGAGATGGGCGCGACGCGCGTTCCCTTGTCGGCGAGACGGGCCAGGATCTCGTAGGCGCCAATCGAGGCATAGGTGGCCGCGATCTCCTCGTAGACCATCTGGCGGAGCTTGGTGAAGCGCAGGTTCTTGGCCGCGAACTCCTCGCTCGCCCGCTCGACCGCCTTGGCGAGCCGCTTGCCGTTGGACTTGTCCGGCGGTGGAAAGGTCACTCTGGTGATGGTGTCCGACATCGGGGCCTGCGGGTTGGCTATGGCGATGTGCAACACAATATCATGACGCCTTCCCCTGCCTAGGGGAAAGGCACGGGAGGGCTATCCCGGCGCCTGAATTGATCGTGATACACCGTGTAATGCGAGGCGCGAGCGGCGGGGCGGGCGTGTATTCAATCAGTATTGATCGATCCGGCTTTTTGCCAGTTTTCATCCTTACTGCGGTCGCCACGGACTTAAGAGATCAGGCCCGGCGAGCTGCAACGTGCGGGTCCCTGTTTTCCGCCGATGACTGCCGCCTCGTCTGACGGCTCGTGCGCGCCAAATCCGCCGAGCGGGGCGTACACCAGGGTGTCCTGCTGGATGGCGCCGGCAAGCTAGGCCTGGCTACCCATTTCGAATCCGTGCGCTAGGGATTTTTCTTCACACGACGCGACGGATCGGCTGCGTGCCATCCGTTGCTACGCGCGGAGTTTGGGCGCGGTGCAACCGACATTAAATCGCCTCCATCTGTTGCAACCGCCGCAATGCCGCCGTGTTGAAGCCCGGAGAATAGCCGGGAATTGGTATAACGACGCACTGCGATCTTCGCGCACCCCCGCCGGTCTCTGATATTCGTGACGAAGCGGAGACTTTGCTGGAAGCTCGGGACGGCGCATCGCGTCAGAGGGATTGAGACATATGGGCTGGGACGTCAAGGCCACGGCAGACGGGGTCGTTCAATCACTTCCGGCGCTCCCAAGCATCCCAACGGACATTTCAGCGTCACAGGCCGCGAACTGGATCATCACCGGGCTCATCGTGCTCGCGGTGGCGACCGTGCTGACGCGGCTCATTCCCAAGGTTTGGAGGGAGATCGAGAAGACGCTGCTCACGAACTGGCGGCTGGCGCTGATCGGCGGCTCCGCTTTGCTTCTGTCGCTCGCCGGCGGCTGGACCACTTGGGACGGCATGCGCAATTTCACGGGCGAGTCGGTGCTCTCCGCGATGTTCACGTTCGGCATCCATGGCGTGATGCTGATCGTCGCCTGGCTGATCGGCGAGAGCTTCGCCACCGGCATGAACCAGGTGCGCGGGCGCGACGGGCGCTCGGTCAGCGCGCCGATGGTGGCGCTCTCGGTGCTGGGCGGCGGCCTCGTGCTCGTCGCCGTGATCGTCGCCATTGTTCACGCCGGCATCTCGAACGACCAGCTCATGTACGGGCTGGGTGGCGCGGGCGCGCTCCTGCTCGCCGTCTCGGCGCTCATGATGTTCTCGAAGAGCGACGTCATCCGCCCCTATACGCAGGGTATCCGCATCGTCGCCAAGAACGCCATGCTGTGGGTCATGTTCCTGGCCTGCATGGCGACGAGCGTGTTCTTCTCGTTCGACAGCCGCTTCAACGTCATCTTCCCGAAGGACCAGCGCGAGCGCGCGGCCGAAATCCGCACCAAGAACCAGGTCGCGGGCGTCGTCGCCGACATCGGCGAGACGATCTCGAGCCGGCGCATCGGCGAAGCGGAGCGTCTGTTCCAGAGCGAGGGCTGGCACGCTTACGAGGGCCAGCTTGCCGGTCTCTCCAAGGCGTCCGAGGGCGCGGAATCCGAGATCGAGGCGCATTTCACGCGGCAGATGGAGGCGCATCGCTCGGCGATCGCCGAGCAGCAGGAGCGCATGGCGACCGCGACCAGCGGGCAGGCCGGACTGGTCGGCAAGAAGGCCGCGCTGACGGATGAGCTGTCGCGCCTCAAGGCGGACCGGCCGGGCCTCTCGGGCGAGCTGACCGGCAAGAAGGGCGATCTCGACGCGCGCGCCAAGGAGGTCGACGCCAAGCGGGTCGAGGCGATGGCCGAGGACAAGGGCGTCGAAGGCACGCTGAAGGAAGGCAAGGGTCCGATCTACCGCGAGCGCATGGCGGAGCTCGGCAAGCTCAGGGAATACTACAAGATCGGCGAGGAGCGCGTGAAGGACGCGCAGAAGCGCCTCGATACCGTCGATACGCGCATCGCCGCGATCGAGCGGGAGCTTGCCGGCGTCGACGGCGAACTCGCCAAGCTCAAGGGCGAGGCGACGACGGCCGAGCAGCGCATCCAGGCGGCCGAAGCGTCTCAGCTCGGCCAGGAGGGTCAGCGGGTCGATCCGGCGCGGGTGCGGGCGGCATTCGAGACGGCGCGCGCGGATTTCCGCCAGGACCCGACCGCGGAGCGGCTCGGCTCGCTGCACCAGCATTGCGTGCAGCTCTATGACGCCATGATCTCGACTGCGGCCACCAAGGATCGCGTGCGCAACCTCGACTGCGATCCCAAGCAGGCGGTCGAAGCGGCGGCGGTGGTGTTCGCGCTCAACGCCGGCCTCCAGGCGTTCGCGACCAACTGCGCGGGCGGCGACAAGATCCCAGCCACGGGCGGCGTGGATCCGCTCCTCGGCTTCGGACGCAAGTGTCTCCGGGATTCGGGCCTGCCGAGCACGGACGCCAACGCGATGGGCGAGCGGCTCAGCTTCATCGACCTCAACCGCGATGACAAAGCGCATAACTTCGTGGTGTCGATCAACGCATTCCAGGACGGCAATCGCCTCGCCTATCTCGCGCTGGCGATCGCCATCGGCATCGACTCGCTCATCTTCATGACCGGTCTGTTCGGTGCCAACGCGGTGCGCTCTCCACTGTCGGACGTACCTTCGATGAAGGCGCGGAACTCGCAGGAGCTCAACGCCATGATCGAGACGGCGCTGCTGCCCGACACGTTCCGCAAGGCGCGCCTCGTCGGACAGGCGATGCATCCGATCGAGAACGTGGACGGGTACTCGAACGAGGTCAGGCTCGACGAGCTCGATCCGGAGACGGCGGTGCAGGTGCGCGACGTGCTGAATGCCGGGGCGATCATCGGCGCCGTGCGGCGCGGCGAAGAGCCCGGCCACTATCTCGTGCGCTCGGAGCTTCTCGAGTTCCTGAATACGGTCATCAAGCGCGAGCTCGAGACCAACAAGGATCAGGCCGAAGCCGGCATGAGGATCGACCAGCTCGAGGATCAGCTGGTGGTGGCGCTGCTACCGGAGGTCGGGGAGAATTGCCAGGCGGTGCTCGGCGAGCTGACGCCGATCGACGAGGCGCGCGGCTTCACCGCGTACGTCAACCTCGAGGAGACGCCGGACGATGTGCATCCGGTGATGCTCAACGTGCTCAACACCGGTACGACGTTCTCGGTCGTGCAGCGGGATACGAAGCGCGACAACGCCTATTTCGTGCACAAGGATCTCTACAAGACGCTGGCGCGCATCCGCGCGCGCGAGGTCGGCCGCGGTGGGCGCCTGCAGCTTTCGGCTCAGCGTCAGCCGGCGGCTGCGAGGGCCGGCGGGTCGCTTACGTCGCAACGACCGGCGCTCGCCGACCACACGCAGCAGCGGCTGTCGGCATCCGATGACGACGCCGAGCGGGAGCCTTCTGGCTATCTCGACGCTTTCGTGGAAGAGCTCGGCGTTGCGCCCGAGTCGTTCGCTGCGCTCGGGGGCTCGGCCTTCGATGCCGCGAGCGCCGCGGGCGAGGCCATGATGGCTTTGCGCCGCAGCAACCGGCTGCTCGACCATGAGCTGGCCGCGCGCGACATGCAGGAGCATGGGCGCCTCGAGCGTGTCTTCCAGCGTCTCGACAACGGCCTCGCCGCGGATGACGGGGCGGGACGGCAGGCGCTGGTCAACGCGTCAGCGGAAATCGAGCAGTGCTGGAGCGTACTGATGCTGCTGCCCAGCGGTCCCTACGAGGCGGCGCTCGCCGAGGTTATCGACCAGCTCGAGCCCGATAGCGGCGCCGGGCGATTGCGCACCGACGAGCAGGTGCTGCTGGCGATGGCTCGGCGGCTGCGTCAAAGCCTGACGTCGAATGCGCGTCGCACGGATCGGGACTGGATCAATCTCGAGTCGCAGCTCCAGCTCGTGCTGCGCACGCCCACGCAGCAGGTCGCATCCGGCGATTCCAAGCGCGCGCTGAACTAAGCCGGGCCTTCAGCACCGATGACTCGAAGCCCGCGTGGCGGCTTAGCCTCACGCGAGCTTTTCTTTTTTTTGCCATGTGGCCTGCGCGGTTCCGACACGAGATTCGCACCGTTCCGCCGCGCCACGAAATTATTCTGATGCCTGCTGTTTATTTTTCGAGGAGATTTCTCATGCCGGTTGTGCGGACGCATTCTTCTCTCGTTGCCTTGTCCCTGATGTTCGGACTTTTGGCGTGGCCCGGACCCGCGGCGCATGCGGCGGAGGTCAAGGTCGGGGCCGAGCTCGGCCACACGGTCATCGCGCGCAAGGGCGGCGAACGGGTGTATCTCAGGCTTTCGCTCAAGACGGTCGCTGCCGCAAGGCGCGCCGGGCGCGCGCCGATCAACGTGGCCGTCGTCATCGACAGGTCGGGGTCCATGAGCGGCGAGCGGCTGGCCGCCGCCAAGAAGGGCGCGCACGCGGCGCTCGAGCGGCTTGGCTCGGACGACATCGTGTCGCTCGTCTCGTACAACCACGAGGTCGACGTGCCTTATCCGGCCGCCAAGGTCGGCCCGGCGCGCGACAAGATCGAGGCGGCCATCGACGACCTTTATGCGTCGGGGACGACGGCCCTCTACGCGGGCGTGAAGGAGGGCGGCGATCAGGTCAAGTCGTTCCGCTCCGACATGCAGGTCAACCGGGTGGTGCTGCTTTCGGACGGGCTTGCCAACGTCGGGCCGAGCTCGCCTTCCGACCTCGCGGAGCTTGGTCGCGGTCTCGCCGCGAAGGGCATCTCGGTTTCCACGATCGGCCTCGGTCTCGAGTACAACGAGGACCTGATGCAGCGGCTGGCGGCTTCGAGCGACGGCAATCACGTGTTCGTCGAGCGGCCGAGCGATCTCGCCGAGATCTTCGATCGCGAGTTCGGCGATGCGCTCTCGATCGCGGCGCAAGACATCATCATCCAGATCGAATGCAAGGAGGGGTTCACGCCGAAGCGCGTGCTCGGGCGTGAGGCGGAGATCTCGGGCGGTCGCGTGAAGCTCACGCTGAACCAGCTTCCCGCCGACACGGAGCGCTACGTGGTGGTCGAGCTCAAGGCGCCGGCCGGAGGGCTTGCGGGTGCGGAGGGCGAGGTGGCGAGCGTCGATGTCGGCTATCTGGACCTCGACAGCGGGGCGCGTGCCGAGGGAAAGGCGGCCGTCTCGGCGCGTTTCAGCGATGACGCGAAGGAGACCGAGGCAAGCGTCAACAAGGGCGTGATGAGCCAGGTCACCGAGCAGATCGCAACCGAGAACAGCGAAAAGGCGGTGGAGCTGCGCGACAAGGGCGACATCGCGGGCGCGCGCCGTATGCTCGAAGACAACGCCGCCTATCTCAACAGTCAGAAGGGCTCGCTCAGCATGGGTTATGCCGCGGCGCCGTCAGCCTCGATCTCGACGCTCGACAAGCTCGAAGCGAAGAGCCGCGAGGCGGCCGAGAACCTCGAGGGCGAAAGCTGGGACAGGACGCGCAAGACGATGCGCCAGGACCAGCACAAGTCGAAGGTGCAGCAGGCGTATTAGGCTGGCGACCCAACTATCGTTTGCGACATGGACGGAGCGGCAAAGGCCGCTCCGTTTTTTTTGTGTCGGTCGTGGGTCATAACCAGACCTCGTGGTCTTTTGGCTTTCGACGTCTCCGTGATTTCTGAACAGCGATATGCGGCGGCACCTCGGCGTCGACCATCTTGCCGGATGATCGCTTCCTGGTAGGAATAACGTTGTAAGGGGTCCGGGGGGACTTGCCTGAAGAGCGCGCGACGTACCGACTTAGGTGCGAGGCGCAAAGTGCATGTATCCCACATTCCATACGAAATATTCATGCGCCCGAGCGCGCGCTAATTATGAAATGAAAGTGATCATTCGCGATGCCGACTATCATCACGGTCCATGGGACATTTGCTGGTGGCCCCGATCACGGCGACAAGTGGTGGCAAAAAGATAGCCCGTTCGAAAGACACTTGCGGGAACTCATCGAGACCGATGATGGCCAGCTGAACTGGCAGCCCGCCGGCTGGGACGGACTCAATAGCGAAACCTCGCGTCGCGGCGCCGGCCTCAAACTATACGAGGTGATGCAGGAGCATGAATCGCGCGCGGAACCGTACTGTGTCATCGGTCATAGCCATGGCGGCTCGGTGATTTCCGCCGCGCTGTCGGAGGCCGCGGAGAAAGGCAACTCTCTGCCACATCTGAGGACCTGGCTGACGATTGCGACGCCATTCATTACCTCCGAGAAGAACAGGTTTCTGTTCTCTCGGCTTGGCACCTTCGGTCAGGCAGCCTACGCGGGCCTGGTGCTGGGGGCGCTCGTCGGCGCATTCTCTTCCAGCTTGGATTTTCTCGGCGAGGCCGTGGAAATCGCCGGGTTTGGCGTTGGCGTCGGCTTTCCTGTTTTGATTTTGGTGGTTCTGCAGATCGTTGCGTCTCTCGCGGTACCGCTGGTGCTGATCTATGCAGCGGTTCGCCATAGAGAGAAGGGTAAACTTCTTCTGTACAGCGGAAGCGTCAGAAAATTCCTGGAGGCCAACTTTGCTCGACGCTGGACGTCGCTGTGGCATTGCCGAGACGAGGCGGTGCAGGGGCTCAAGCTCCTTCGCGCGCTGGATGTGAATATATTCTATCCGACGTTTGCAATTTCGGCGTTTCGTGGGTTCATCATCGTTCTGTTGTTGCTGGCTTGGCTGGTGTTCTTGTGTTCGCCTTCGGCGGTCGAGGCGTTCTATGAAGCGGTGAAAGAGCCGATCTTAAGCCGCACGTTTGTCTCGAACATTCTCCTCTCAGATGGACGGCTGATCGGGGAGGGTCGGAATGTCGTCGTGAATGCGATTTTGTTTTTGACCGTTGTCGGGCAAGCCCTGGCCGTGGCTTTTACGCCCATTTTCAATTGGGCGGACGTGAATCTGGTCTGGTACCAAGGGGTGCCGGCGAGATTGCTCAAGTCGGTATTTTTCGTGGCGTCCGCTTCGGTGCTGACCATTGGGCTGATGTGGCTCGTGCAGCTCGCGTCGATCCAGCTCAGCAGGATCGCGAGCAAGCTCCTCAATCCCGTGGCCGCCGGGCAGATCAGAGCCAAAGGGTTCGGCGGCGACACGGACGTCGACAAGGCCATCGGCGCCATGGAATTCCCGATGTGGCTGGGGCACGGCCGACCACCGCTGCCGGAGGCTCTCGGCAGCGAGGTAGAACACGTGAGCGACAAAGCCGCTGCTGCCGTGATCCCGAAATTCCGGGGCGCTCTCAATGACCTATCGCGTGCCGACGGGATGGCGCAAACGTCGGACATGCTGTTGAGCTACCTGACGTGGAATGAGCTGATCCATACGACGTACTTCAATGTGCCGCGGTTCGTAAAACTCGTTGCGTACGCACTGGCTCAGCAAGAGGGGTTTCGTGCCAGTGCAGGCTTCATGCAGGATCCAGACTTCAAATTGGCCGCTGCTTGGTACGAGGAAGTTTCTCGCGACCAGACGTGACGGCATTGAACCCTATGAGGAGACCTCAGAGTCCCGCCGGCTGGTGGCAGGCAACGGGTCGGATGCGGACGCCGGTCCTTGCTCGTCGCTGCCGGCCGCAAAAAACAAAACGGCGGTGCATGCACCGCCGTTCAATAGCGAGATCGAAGCTCGAGCCTCGGAGCTACTTCGGGGCGAGCACCATCACCATCTGGCGGCCTTCGAAGCGCGGCTCGCTTTCGACCTTGGCGATCGGCTCGGTGTCGTTCTTGACGCGCACCAGAACGGCCATGCCGAGCTGCTGATGGGCCATCTCGCGGCCACGGAAACGCAGCGTGACCTTGACCTTGTCGCCTTCCTCGAAGAAGCGCCTGATGGCGCGCATCTTGACGTCGTAATCGTGATCATCGATGCCGGGACGCATCTTGATCTCCTTGATCTCGACGATCTTCTGATGCTTGCGCGCTTCGGCGGCCTTCTTCTGCTCTTGATATTTGTATTTGCCGAAGTCGAGAATCTTGCAGACCGGCGGGTCGGCATCGGGTGACACCTCGACCAGATCGAGGCCTGCCGCCTCAGCACGGGCGAGCGCATCGACCTTGCTCACCACACCGACGTTCTGTCCGGTCTCATCGATCAGCCGCACATCGCGCGCCCGGATCGCGTCGTTGATTTTCGGGCCGGTCGGCTCGCGCTCGGCGGCGCTACGCATTGGTTTGCGGATGTTCCATCTCCTTCAGTGGTTTCGTTCGAAGCGTCATAGCTAAGGCAGCCGGGGCCAGAACACAACGCCCCACCCCTCTCCGCCTCGCAGCGGAGGGCGATCGACCGTGGACTGCCGACTAGCGGGCGGAGCATTGAGACAAACCTGGCCCAAGTCAAGCCGGTCGGGGGCCCTACAACGCAAGACCATGGGGGTGAGGCGCGATTCAGCGATAGGCGGCGGCGAGGCTCGTGCCCAGAAGCCCGTCATAAACGGCGAGCGTCTCGCTGCGCATGGAGTCGAGGCTGAACTGGCCTACCGCGCGGGAGCGGGCACGGCGGCCGAGCGCGGCATAGGCATCCGGCGAGAGGGCGAGCGCCTCGGCCATGGCGTCGGCCAGCCGGCGGGCGTCGCCCGGTGGCACCAGCCAGCCGGTCGCCTCGTCGGACGGCACCACCGGGTGTGCGGCCACCGTCTCCGGCGGAGCGCCGATGTCGGTTGCGATGACCGGGCAGCCCATGGCCTGGGCTTCGGTCGCGACGCGGCCGAAGGCTTCGGGCTCGATCGAGGCGACGAGAGCGAGATGCGCGACGGCGAGCGCGGCCGGGATGTCGTCGACGTGGCCGGGCAGGATCACCTTGGCGCCGAGGCGGGCGTCCTCGATCTCCTGCTCGAGGCGCTGGCGGTAGCTGTCGCGGCCCTGGGCGTCGCCGGCGAGAACGACAAGGGTGTTGCCGAGCCGGCCCTCCTCCTCGAGCAAGCGGGCGGCGGCGATGACGGTGCTCTGGCCTTTCCAGTTGGTGAGCCGCGCGGGTTGCAGGACGATGCGCGTTGCGAGGCCGGCCTTCCAGGCGGTGCGCAGCACGCGCTTGCGCTCGTCCGAGATGGTTGCGGGATCGAACCGCTCGCCGTCGACGCCGCGATAGATGACGCGGATGCGGTCCGATGGCGTGCCGTATCTCTCCTCGATCAACTGCTTGGTGTAGCGCGAGTTGGCGATGACGACGTCACCCTTGGCCATGACGGCGTTGTAAGCGCGCTTGAGGCTCGTCCTCTCGTTGTAAGCGCCGTGGTACGTGGTGACGAAGGGCTTCCCGGCGCGGCGGGCGGCGATCATGGCGCTCCAGGCGGGCGCGCGGCTCCGCGCGTGCACGAGGTCGACGCCTTCGTCGGCGATCATGCGGCGGATGGCGTGCGCGTTCCAGAGCAGGCGAGCGGGATTCTTGGTGGCGGCGGCGAAGGGCACGAACTCGCCGCCCGCGGCGGTGATGCGGGGCGCGAGGCGGCCACCCTCGGACAGCACGATAGCGCGCCCGCCCGCGCGCACGATGGCGTCGGCGATCTCGACCGTCGAGAGCTCTGCGCCGCCGGTGTCGAGCTCCGGGATGATCTGCAGTATGGTCGGGCGCTTTTCGGCCAAATCAGGCTCCGCACTAGAGCCGTTCAGGTCTTAGTTGAATCGCTGAACGGCTCTAGTTTTTTTGGTTTGTCGTGCTTCTTGTCGGAAAACCGGTTCCCACTTTTCCGGAAGCACTTTGAGACAGGGCTTCATAGGATGAGCGCGCCAGAACCGCAATTCATCACTGTCGGCCGCGGACCCCAGGCGCGCCGCATCGCTGCCCTCGTTCAATCCGCGGCGGACCCAGGCGGCGTTGGGCTCGTTTGGCTGATCGGCCTCAAGTCCGACATGCGCTCGACCAAGGCCGAGGCGCTGGCCGGCTGGACGGACGCGCGCGGGCTCGGTTTCACGCGCTTCGACTATTCGGGGCACGGAAGCTCGGGCGGTGCGTTCGAGGAGGCGACGATCAGCGATTGGCTCGAGGAGAGCCAGGCCGTGTTCGAGCGGCTGACGCGGGGACCGCAAATCCTGGTCGGGTCGAGCACCGGAGCGCACGTGGCGCTCCTGCTGTTGCGGCGGCTGATGAACGTCGCGCCGGAGGAGGCGCGCCGCGTGCGCGGACTGGTGCTCGTGGCGCCGGCCTGGGATTTGACCGAGCTCATGTGGAGTCAGCTTCCGGAGGAGGCACGGCGCGATATCGCCGAGACGGGGCGATGGGTGCGCCCGTCGGCTTACGATCCCGCGGGCTATGTCATCACGCGGCGCTTCATCGAGGATGGACGGCGGCATCTTTTTCGTGGCGCCAAGTTCGACCCGGGGCGACCGGTGCTGGTGCTGCAGGGTGTGCTCGACCGTGACGTTCCTATCGCGCACGCGCGCGCGCTCGGGGACGAGCTGGCCGGCGACAGGGTTCGGATGACGGAGGTGCCCGACGGCGAGCACCGCCTCTCGCGGCCCGAGGATCTCGAGAAGCTCTATGTGCTGATCGAGGAGTTGCTGTGACGTTGCGATATCCGTCATTCCGGGCGAAGTGAGCGCCTGCGAACGAGACCCGGAACCCAGCGAAAGAGTCGTCGAAGACGCAAAAGGATCAGTGGCGATAGGAGTCTTACGCTGGGTTCCGGCTCGGCGCTCGGCTGCGCCGTCGCTTGGCCGGAATGACGATGAGGGGTGCTCAGTCTTCGAGCTTGCTGCGCGCGAGGTTGGCGAGAACGAACAGGTTCAGGCCTTCGAGGCGGCGGGCGGCGATCCAATTGAAGAGCGATGCCGCTACCAGGGCCGTGGAGGTGGCGATGGCGGCGCCGGTCGGGCCCCACATGGGAATCAAGAGCAGGTTGAGGCCGACGCTCAGCACGGCGGCAACGCCGATGGACACGGCGCACGCGCGCTGGTGGCCGAGCATGTTGAGGATGGTGTCGGATGGACCGGTCGCTGCCTTGGCCAGGATGCCGACGGCGAGGATGAACATCAGCGGGTAGGCGCCCGTGAACTTGTCGCCGAAGCCGGCGAGGATGGGGTAGCCGATGGCGAGAATGGTCAGCGTGACGGCGGCGGAGGGAATGAAGGTCCAGCGCACGGCCTTGCTTACGAGTTCCTTGACCGCCGCGGCGTCGTCCAGGCCGTGGGCGGCGGCGATGCGGCCGGCGTAGGCCGTGCCCACGGCGTAATGGATAAAGAGCGCGAGCCCGGCCGTCTTGGCGGCGGCGTAGTAGATGCCGGTCTCCTCGGATGGGCGGAAGGCGGCGAGCAGGAGCACGTCGGCGTTCTGCACGGCGAGATCGCAGATGCTGCCGGCGAGAATCGGCAACGCGATGCGGAACCATTGCGAGAAATGGTAGGCGGGCTCCGCGTCGGGGATGGCGGCGCGGATGCGCCGATCGATGACGACGGTCTGCAGCGCGGTGGCGAGGAGAAGCGTCGCCAGGACGAGCGCCATTCCGGTCACGGCGTCGGCGGGCCAGCCGACGAAGACGACGACGGGGACCAGGGCTAGGAGCGCCAGCGGGCGCAGGACATAGTGCGGGGCGATGGCCTCGACGGTCCATCCCTGGCCTCGGCCGAGGCCATCCTGCACGTCGGCGAAAGCCCACAGCGGGAGGCACAGGAGCGCGAGCAGCATCGGCAGAGCCATGGTGGTGGCGGACAGCTCGCCCCTCAGACATAGGATGGCGACGCCGAGCGTGGCGATGACGGTCGCGGAGAGGACGCCGACCAAGCGGCCGCCGTAAAGGAGGCCGCGAAACGACGCGAAGTCGCCCTTGGCGGCGTACTGCGGCGCGAGGCGCATCATGGTGACGTTGAAGCCGAGCCCGCAGAGCCCGCCGACCACGAGAACGCAGGTCCATGCGGCGACGAAGACGCCGTATTCGGACGCGCCCATCCAGCGCGCGAACACGATCTGCGTCAGGAAGAGGAGCGCGGCGCTCGCGGCGCGAATGATGAAGATGCCGGCCGCCTGCCAGCTTTCCGCATGCGTGGCGCGGCTCTGCCAAAGGCTGTCGAGGGCGGCGCGCGCGAAGCCCGGCGCGGGTGCGCTGGCGCTAGTCATGACGGCGCCTCGCGGGGTTGGCGCCGATGGCGCCGGCATCGACCAGGCCCCAGATCAGCCCCATGAAGACGAAGACGTGGCGCCAGTGGTCGGTGTCGATGACGAAGCCCTCGAAGGCGAGACCGGCGAAGGCGGCGGTGGCGACGATCAGCGGGCCTTGCAGGGCGGTGCGGCGGCGAATCGCATAGAGCCCGGCGGCGAGGGTGGCGAACACCGAGATCGCGTACAGCATGCCGCCGATCCAGCCCGCGTTCATGAACTGGCTGAGGTAGACGTTATGCGCCTCCTCCGGATGGTAGGTGTCGCGGAACGTGTGGGTGCCGATGCCGAGCGGATGGTCGAGGATCAGGCCGATGGCTTTGGCCTGGCCGCCGAAGCGGCCTTCCGGGCCTTCGTCGTAGGACTGGTCGAGGCTCGCGCGCTGCTCGAACAGGCCTTCGACGGCTTCGAGCTCGAGGGCGCTGGCGATGATGGCGGTGAGGGTGAGGGTGCCGAGCACGGAGACGATCACAAAGCGGCGGACATCCGCGGCGCGCCGCGTGGTGACCAGGGACAGCCAGACCACGAGCAGGACGGAAAACGCGGCCGAGGCCCAGGCGCCGCGCGAGAAGGAGAGGAACAGCGCCAGGACGAGCGGCAAGCCGACGGCGCCGGCGAAGAGGACGTGGCGCCATGGCTGCCGCAGCGCGATCCACACGACGTAGGCGATGGCGGGAGCCAGCGCCGCGCCGAGCACGTTGGGGTCCTTGAAGGTTCCGCGTGCGCGGCCGTAGTTGGTGAAGAGTTCGGTGAAGGCCGGGATGATCTGGAAATAGCCGACGAGGGCAGCGCCCGCCGCGACGAGGCATCCGAGCACGTAGAAATTCATGACAAGGCGGAAGCGCGGCTCGGGGTCGGCGGTGACGTAGCCCGCGAGCACGAAGGCGCCGACCGCGAGGAAGAGCGTCACGGCCTGGTGGGTGACGGCGGTGTCGAAGGTCGTCGAGACCGAGCAAGCGGCGAGGCCGAGCGCGACGAAGACCAGCCACAGTCCGAGATTGACGAGCGACATGCGGCCGAAGCGCACGACGCCGAGCAGCGGCAGGCCGACGATCACGCCGGCCATCAGCATGTCGGCGACGGCGGGCTCCGAGAACACGATCGAGCTCGTGCCCATGGCGCTGGCGACGGCGATGGCGGCGAGCGCGCCGGCGGACACGGTCCAGCGCACGCCACTTTCGTGAAACGCGTCGATGGGTGCGATTCTGCTGTTCATCGCGCGAATACCCATGCGCCGCAAAAGTGGAGATTTGCGTGGGTGCCGGCCTTCGCCGGGATGACGTCGCTATGGATGATGCCGGTTGCCACAAACTCTCCGTCATCCCGGCGAAGGCCGGGACCCATGCCAGCCTGCTGCAAGCGAGCCGGTTGCGGCGCGCGCGCCGGTTTCAGCGTGGTAGGCGGGCTCGCAGCCGCTTGCAATCTGGTCATCTCGCGTCGCGTCCTAATACGCATTCTTGCCGGTGAGCAGGACGAACGGCGTGACGGCGATGATGTAGAGGTCGAACGGCAGCGACCAGTTGTCGATGTAATAGAGGTCGGCTTCGACGCGGCGCTGGATCTTCTCGTGCGTGTCGGTCTCGCCGCGCCAGCCGCAGATCTGCGCCCAGCCGGTGACCCCCGGCTTCATGCGGTGGCGAGCGAAGTATTCGCCGACGACGGCCTGGTAGAGATCGGAAGAGGCCTTGGCCTCGGTGGCGTGAGGGCGCGGGCCGACGAGGGACATCTCGCCCTTGACGACATTCAGGAGCTGCGGCAGCTCGTCGAGGCTGGTCTTGCGGATGAAGCGGCCGACCGGCGTCACGCGCGGGTCGTCCCTGGTGACGAGCTTCGTGGCCGCCGCGTCGGCCTGGTCCGCGTACATGGAACGGAACTTCAGGACCTCGATCAGCTCGTTGTTGAAGCCATAGCGGCGCTGCTTGAAAAGCACAGGGCCTCTGCTGTCGATGCGGATGGCCGCCGCGACGAGCACCATCACAGGGGCGGCGATCAGGAGGAGAAGCGCGCCGATCAGGCGGTCCTCGATGTTCTTGATGACGCGGTCCCAGTCGGTGAGGGGGCGGTCCATCAAGGCCAGCATGGGCACGCGGCCGACGTAGGAATAGGCGCTCGAGCTCAGGCGCAACTTGGAGCCGAGGGCCGAGATGCGGATGTCGACCGGCAGGGTGAACAGCACTTTCAGGATCTGCATCAGGCGCTGCTCGGCGGCGAGCGGGACAGTGACGATGACGAGATCGACGGCGGCGTTGCGGCAGAAGGCCGAAAGCTGGTCGAAGGTCCCGAGCTTGGGGAAGCCGGCGATGCTGTCGGCCGAGCGCTCGTCGAAGCGATCATCGAAGATGCCGAGTACCGAAAGCTCCTTCAGGTTGTCGCCCTCGAGGGTGGCGATGAGATGCTCGGCGTCGGGTCCGCCACCGACGATGACCGCGCGGCGCACGAGGCGGCCGGCAGCGGTGAGACGGCCGAGCACGCCCGCCAGCGCGACACGCGCGAGCGACATCAGGACGAAGGCGGTCGCGAGCCAAATGGTGCCGGTCAGGGGCGAGACGGTCGGCGCGCCCAGGAGGTAGCTCGCGCCGACGGTGACACAGAAGACGACGAGCACGCTCTTGGCGATCTTGCCCGTCTGCTCGATCGGGTTGCGCAGGGCGCGGATCGAATAGGACCAGTTGCGGCGGAGCTCGAGGGTGGCGGCGAGCGCGATGAGCAACACCCAAGCCGCGACCGTGCCCGGCGCCTCACCGCCGCCGGCAAGGCCGAACGCGAGGAGACCGGTCGAGATCAGGATCGCGGCGTCGGCGGTCGAGGTGGCAAACAGGACTTTCGGCCGCGAGACATTGCGCAGCTTGTCGCTGAAGGCGCTGTCGACGGCGCGCGCCACGGCGGCCGGCACGTGCGCCAGGACTTTGCAGACATTGCGGCCAAGGGCCAGCGCGTCGTCCGATCGATCATGCGAAACGAGGGCCATCGCCGAGCTGCCGTATATTGAGGAACCGGGCCGCCATCTTCGGCGACGGGTGGTCTCAAACCGGTAAAATTCTCAAGTTGAGGCAAGGTCCGAGCTTGGGTTTGGCCGCAACTCGGCGGTGATGGTTAGCGAAGCGTTGCGGGATGTGCCGCGACGAGTCGCGATGCGGCGTGGAAGTTTCCGCGAAAGTCGGCGGTGCCGGCGACAATAGCAGGCGCGCGGTGCCTTCCCCCGCCGAGGGTTCATTTGTTGAATTGTGGGGAGCCGGTCAAACCGTACAGTCAGTCCCTCGCGAAGGATGATTCTCGGAAGGGCGCGCATGGCTTACGCTGCAAGTCTCGTCAAGGCGGTCGGCAACACGCCGCTGATCAAGCTAAGGCGCGCTTCCGAGGAGACCGGCTGCACCATCCTCGGCAACGCCGAGTTCATGAATCCCGCCCAGTCGGTGAAGGACCGCGCGGCGCTTTTCCTGATCGAGGACGCTTTGAAGCGGCGGGCGTTGAAGCCGGGCGGCGTCATCGTCGAGGGCACGGCGGGCAACACGGGGATCGGGCTCGCGGCTCTCAGCCGTGCGTTTGGATTGCGCGCGGTCATCGTCATGCCCGACACGCAGTCGATCGAGAAGAAAGATGCCGTGCGCGCGCTCGGCGCGGCGCTGGTCGAGGTGCCGGCCGTGCCTTACGCGAACCCCAACAACTACGTTCACACCTCGCGCCGCCTCGCCGAGACGCTGGGAACGAGCGAGGCCGGCGGTGCCGTCTGGGCCAACCAGTTCGACAATGTGGCCAACCGCGACGGCCATGCGCGAACCACCGCCAAGGAGATCTGGCGACAGACGGGCGGCAAGATCGACGGCTTTGTCTCGGCGGTCGGTACCGGCGGGACGCTGGCGGGTGTCGCGCTCGGACTGAGCGAGCGGAGCGGCTCGGTCAAGATCGCTCTCGCCGATCCGCCGGGCGCCGCGCTCCACGCGTATTACGCGCGCGGCGTGCTCGAGAGCGCGGGATCGTCCGTTACCGAGGGTATCGGGCAGGGGCGCATCACCCGGAACCTCGAAGGTTTCGTGCCGGATTTCTCGTTCGAGATTCCAGACACGGAGTCTATTCCGATCGTGCATCGCCTGATCGTCGAAGAGGGGCTTTGCCTCGGCGGCTCCAGCGGCGTCAACATCGCCGGTGCCGTGGCGCTGGCGCGCGCGCTCGGGCCTGGGCACGTCATCGTCACCATGCTGTGCGATCACGGCACGCGCTACCAGTCGAAGCTCCTGAACCCGGACTTTCTCGCGTCGAAGGGTTTGCCGGTCCCGGACTGGCTTCTCGATCGTGCGCCGCTGCCCGACGTCTTCGTGTGACCGCGACGAGTTTCGCGATCTGAATTACACGAGCGCGTTCAGAGGCCGGCGGGGATGAGGACAGCGGCGGTGTGGCTGAGGCCGCTGGCCAGGGCCGCCTCCAACGCGGCGGGGCCGGCCTCCGCCGCCAGCGTCTCGGGCACGATCCAGGCGCGCCAGGTGCGGGCGGTGAAGGTCTTGTCGCAGGCGAGGGTGCGGTTGGTGATGCGGCAGGAATAGTCGGGCTCGACGGGGATGTACTCGCGCCGGTCATGGCGCATGATGCGCAGGTCGATGGCCTGGACCGTCGCCTTCTCCGCCTTGAGATCGACATCGCGGAACACGCAGGTCAGGTGGTGGTTGCAGGCGGCGGCGCGGCGGCCGAGCGTATTGCCGCTGCCGAGCGTCTGGATGCGGCGCATGGCGGTTGCCGTGCGATCGGGACCGGCGCCGACCCAGCAGGCGGTATTGGAGCAGAGAACGGGGTCGGCAGTCTTCTTGCCGTAGCGGCGGATGCCGTTGCTGCCGGGCTCGATGACCATCAGCACCGTGACGCGCGTCGCGGTCGCGGCCGGAGGTGGTGCGGCGCCTAGCAGTCCCATGGGAGGCGTTACCGCCGGTGCCGGCGCTTTCGCGACCGGCGCCCTTGCCGCTTCGTCCTCGGCGTGCTCCCTCGCCTTGCGCTGCTCGTCGAGCTTGAGGAGCCGGTCCGTCAGCCGCTGGTGCTCCGCCTCGCGCTCGGCGGCGAGCGCCTTGAGCCGCGCCTCCTCTATCGCCTCCGCGGCGTGCTGCTCAGCCATGAACTTCTCGCGGGCGATGCGCTGCTGCGCGGCTTCCTTCTCGCGCTGCTCCGCAATCTCCTTGGCGTGCTGCTCCGCAGCTTCCTTTTCGCGCTGCTCCGCAATCTCTCTAGCGCGCTGCTCCGCAGCGACACGCTGCTGCTCGGCCATGTACGTCTCACGAGCGATGCGCTGCTTCTCGGCGAGGCGGCGGGCTTTCTCCGCCTGCTCCTCCTCGGCGCGCTTTTGCTGGGCCAAGCGCTGTTCTTCCGCCTCTTTCTGGCGCTGCTCCGCGATCTCCCTCTCGCGCTGCTCTGCAGCTTCCTTCTCGCGCTGCTCCGCAATCTCTTTCTCGCGCTGCTCTGCAGCGACGCGACGCTCGTCGGCTAGCCGCTGCTCGGCCATGTATTTTTCACGGGCGACGCGCTGCTCCTCGGCGAGTCGGCGAGCCTTCTCGGCCTGCTCCTCCTCGGCGCGTGCCTTTTTCATGGCGGCCTTGCGCTCCTCGGCCTCGAGGTGTGCACGGAGCAGCATGTCGGCTTCGTCGGCCTGACGCGCATCCTCGGCGGCGCGCTGCTCGGCGGCTTCCTTGGCGCGCTTCTCCTCTGCGAATCGCTTTTGCTCGGCGGCGCGTTCCTCAGCGACTTCTTTGGCGCGCCGCTCCGCTGCTTCCTTCTCGCGCTGCTGCGCGACTTCCCTGGCACGCTGCTTCGCAATCTCCTTCTCGTGCTGCTGCGCAACCTCTTTAGCGCGCTGCTCCGCAGCGACACGCTTCACCTCGTCGGCGCGCTTTTCGTCGGCGATGCGCTTGTCCTCGGCAAGCTTTCGATCGGCGTCGGCCTTGCGCTTGGCCTCGTCCTCCGCCTTGCGCTGTTTCTCGGCGGCGGCTTCTCTTGCGCGCTGCTCCGCAGCTGCTTTGGCGCTTTGCTCCGCGATCTTCTTAGCGCGCTGCTCCGCAGCGACCAGCTTGGCGTCTTCCTCGCCGGCGGCGAACTTCTCCGCGAGCGCATGGGCGGCGTCGTCGGCCGCCAGGGCCGACCAGGCCCCGACGAGGACTACGCTCACCATCACCGCGGCGAGCGGAGCGCATCCTCGGATAGTCATGGGCGAACCTGCATCTCTGAAAAGGGATGACGTCAAACGCCAAAAATGACCGAAGCCGATCAGCTTCGATCCGTCGCCATCTGACACGCCGATTTCGGCAACAAAGCGGACGGCGGCTGTCGGATCGTTCAGGATTTTCTAGCGGCCAGGATGGCGGCCAATCCCTCGCGGTAGGACGGATAGGCGAGGTCGACGCCCAAATCCTCCCGAATGCGGTGGCTCCGGACGCGGCGGTTCTCGGCGTAGAAGCTCCGTCCCATGGGCGAAAGCGGGGCGTCCTGGAAGGGGATTTCCGGTGGCAGGTCGACACCCATCAGGCGGGCGGCGTGGAGCACGACGTCCTGCGGCGGCGAGGGCTCGCCGTCCGTCACATTGTAGACCTCGTACGACCCGCGTCCCGCGGCGGATGCCGCCAGCACCGATGCGATGTCGTCCACGTGGACACGATTGAATACCTGTCCGGGTTTCACGATACGGCGCGCCTCGCCGCGCGCGAGATCGTCGATGGCACTCCGGCCGGGACCGTAGATGCCGCCCAGGCGGAATATGCGCGCTGGCTTGGCGGCGGCGCGTGCGAAGGCGAGCCAGTCGTCCTCGGCGGCTTGGCGGCGGCGCGTGCGGTCGGAGCCGGGTTTGGGCACCGCCGTCTCGTCGACCCAGGCGCCGCCGGTATCGCCGTAAACGCCGATGGTTGAGAGGTAGCCGATCCAGGCGAGGAGCGGCGCGCCGGCGATGTCCGTCGCGTGACGGGCGAGCACCGGGTCGCCGGTGTCCGTGGGGCTTGCGGATACGAGGATGTGGGTTGCGCCGGCGATGGCGGTTGATACTTCGGGTGCGGGCGACGTGCCGTCGAACGGGATCGCATCATAGCCGAGCGCGCGGATGCGGGCGACGCCTTCCGGAGTGCGGGCGGTGCCGGTCACCTGCCAGCCTCGCGGAGCGAGACGGCGCGAGAGCGCCTCAGCCGTGTAGCCGAGGCCGATGCAGAGGATGTTCATGCGGTCCATTCCCGGTGTACGTCGGGATCGGTTTCTCCCGGCTCGCGCGCTGCGCGCTCGGCGGCGACGGCGTCGGGCGGGGCGATGCGGCGGTAGGCCCACACGGCCATGGCGCGCACGAGCGGCGCGGGATCGGCGAGGAGCGCGGTGACCTGGGGCAGCAGCGACGCGTCGCCCGCGTTGCCGGCGGCAATCAGGCAGTTGCGCACCACGCGATCGCGGCCGGCGCGCTTCACGGGCGTGCCGCGGAAGCGCGCGCGGAAGGCCGCGTCATCGAGAACCAGGAGATCGGCGAGCGGCGGGTTGTCGAGCTCGGCGCGCACCGAAAGGCGTGCCTCGCGCGCCTCGGCCGCGAACTTGTTCCAGGGGCAGACGGCGAGGCAATCGTCGCAGCCGAAGATGCGGTTGCCGATGGCTTCGCGAAACTCCTCGGCGATGTGGCCCTGGTGCTCGATGGTGAGGTAGGCGATGCAGCGGCGCGCGTCGAGCTGGTAGGGCGCTGGGAAGGCGCGTGTCGGGCACACGTCGAGGCAGCGCGAACAGCTTCCGCAGTGGTCGTGCTCGGGCTCGTCGGGCTCGAGATCGGCGGCGGTCAGGATGGCGCCGAGAAAGAGCCAGGAGCCTGCCTCGCGCGAAACGAGGTTGGTGTGCTTGCCCTGCCAGCCGATGCCGGCCGCTTCGGCGAGCGGTTTCTCCATCAGTGGGGCGGTGTCGACGAAGACCTTGACCGGTGCCGCCGTGCCCCGCTCGAGAGCGCCCGCGAGCTCCTTGAGCTTGCGCTTCATGACGTCGTGATAGTCGGCGCGCTTGGCGTAGGTCGAGATGACGGCGGTCAGCGGCTCGTCCAGGGCCAGCATGGGATCGGTGTCGGGCGCGTAGCTCATGGCCAGCATGACGACCGAGCGGGCCTCGGGCCACAGCTCGCGCGGATCGCGGCGGCGGTCGGCGGTGGTTTCCATCCACTCCATGGAGCCGTGGCGCCCCTCGGCAAGGAAGGCAAGGAGACGCTCGCCGGCGAGCGGGATGGCATCCGGGCGCGCGATGCGCACGGAGTGGAAGCCTGCCGCGCGGGCGTTCTCGCGGAGCGCGGCCTTGATCGCTGCGCTGGCGGACGCCTGGTCCCGGGTGTCGGTCGCGATCGGCATGGCTGATCAAAAGTCGAGGTCGGCATAGACGGGTGCGGGGGCGATGCCCGGCATGCGGTCCGCGAGCAGGGTGCGAAACGCCGGGCGCGACTTCATGCGTGCGTACCACGCCTTGGCCGCGGGAAAGGACTCCCAGGGGACCTCGCCGAGGTAGTCGATGCAGGACAGATGGCCGGCGGCGGCCATGTCGGCGAAGGTCATCTCGTCGCCGGCGAGCCAACTCCGCTCGTGGGCGAGGTGGTTCACATAGGCCAGGTGGTGGCGGATGTTGGCGCGGATGGCGCGCAACGCGCCCGTGTCGGGGGCTTGGGCCTCCGCGGCCATCAGGTGCCCGTAGACGCGCTCGACCAGCAACTCGCGCGTCACCTCGCGGTCGAGCTTGCCGTGAAACCAGTCGACGAGGCGGCGCTGCTCGGCGCGCTGCTCGGGACTGCCGTGAAACAGGGAGGCGGGGCGGCCCTGCGTTTCCTCTTTGACGGGGCGCTCGGCCAGATACTCGGAGATGGCGTAGGCGCCGCAGAGCGTCGGCCCGCCCTCGATCTCGAGCACGGGCAGCTCGCCCGCGGGATTGAGGGCCAGGAAGGCCGGCCGGTACTCCCAGGGGCGCTCGTCGGCCAGGGACACCGCGACACCAATCTCGGAGAGCGCGATGCGGACCGAGCGCGAGCGCGGGCAAAGCCGGAATTGCGTCAGCCTGTGCACGGTCTCAGACACACAGTCCTCAATCTCGATAGTGGCCCAAATTCGTAAGGTGGCCGTCAGCTTGGGCGCCTTTTGTGGTACCAGGCGAGGCGACCAATGTGTCACGAGACCGCCGCCGGGGGACCGTATCCTCGTTTCCTCAAACGTGCTACCGAGCCCTTCCGTCGAACCCCACCCCACCGCATCCCGTCCACCACCAGCTCCGGAGAGCACGCGCCCATGGCGATCTGGCAAGCCCTTCTGCTCGGGTTCCTGGAGGGCCTTACGGAGTTCCTGCCCGTGTCATCGACGGGGCATCTCCTGCTCGCGGGGCATTTCCTGGGCTTCGATAGCCCGGGCAAGACTTTCGAGGTGCTGATCCAGCTCGGTGCGATCCTCGCCGTCGTGGTCGTCTATTTCCAGCGCCTGCTGCGGATGGTGTGCGCGTTGCCGACCGACCCCGGCGTGCGCCGGTTCGCGCTCGCCGTGCTCGTGGCCTTCCTGCCGGCGGCCGTGATCGGAGCCGCGGCGCACGGCTTCATCAAGGACGTGCTCTTCGAAACGCCGAAGCTCATTTGCATCATGCTGATCCTCGGCGGCTTCGTGCTGCTCGCCATCGACAAGATCGCGTTCTCTCAGCGCTATCACGACGTGATCGAGGTGCCGGTGTCGCGGGCCTTCGGCATCGGCCTCTTTCAATGTCTGGCCATGATCCCCGGCGTGTCGCGCTCGGGCTCGACCATCGTCGGCGGTCTCCTGCTCGGGGCGGACAAGAGGACGGCCGCGGAGTTCTCGTTCTTTCTTGCCATGCCGACCATGGCCGGCGCGTTCGCGCTCGACCTCTACATGAACTGGGAGCGCCTCAGCGTTTCCGACGCGCTGCCGATCGGGGTCGGGTTCGTGGCGGCATTCGTGACCGGCGTGGTGGTGGTGAAGCTGGCGCTCGACTTCATCGGGCGCCATGGGCTCAGCCCGTTCGGATGGTGGCGCATCGCCGTGGGCTCGCTCGGCCTCGCGGCACTGGCGATCTACGGGTAAGCCCGTGCGCCGCGTCAGGCGGCGTGGGAGGCGGCGGGCAGCGCGAGAGCCAGCTTGAGGCTCGGAAGGTCGGTTGCCGTGCGCAGGCGCTCGAGAGCGGCGGGCTCGCGGACGAGGCGCGAGATGCGCGCCAGCGCCTTCAAATGATCGCCGCCGGCGTGGTCGGGCGCGAGCAAGAGGAAGATGAGATCGACGGGCTCGCCGTCCTGGCTCTCGAAATCGATGGGCGCCTTCATGCGAGCGAAGAAGCAGACGATGCTGGACAGCCCCGTGAGCTTCACATGCGGGACGGCGATGCCGCGGCCGAGGCCGGTCGAGCCCAGGCGCTCGCGCTGAATGAGCGTGTCGTAGATCATGCGCGTATCGAGCCCGGTGGCGTCGGATGCGCGCTGGGCGAGATCGAGGAGGACCTGCTTCTTGCTCGTCGCCTCGAAGGCGGGAAATATGCCACCGGGTGCCAGTAGATCGGTTAGTTCCATGTGTCCGGTCCCATCGGATCAGGGATGGCGGCTCGGCCGCTCATCCGATTTAGTTCCTGGCGCGCCCGTGCCGTCATCGGCCGCGGGCCCCCGCGCTTTCAGTTTTCAAACGCTGGTGACGCTCGTCTCGTACCGGTGCCTTGCAGCAATCGTGCCGATCGGCTCGCCCGGTCCTTAAAAAGCGTGCTCCTTCCGACAGTACTCTCGCCCCTGGCCCATCCGGCCCGCGTGGGGTGCTCGCTCCGACTTGCGCCGTTCAGTACGCATCTACGTGCGTCGGCCGTTGCTGTTCACGACACTTCGCAGCGCGCCAGTCTCAAGGTTCCGCGAATAGCGGGTTCCGGTACGCGATGCAATCCGGGAGGTCCCTGATCCGTAGGCAGTGGCGCCCTTGCGCGGTTCGGGCCGTAAGCCTCCCTCGGGCGGCCTTTCCATGTATTCTTATAAAGATTCCAAACTGTTGCGCGCGCCCTGGGCGCCCGATCCAACAGCAGAACGACGCTAAATCTGTCGCCCCGGGGTGTCAATCCTGCGGCGCGGAAGAGCTGTGCGCTTGCGGCAACCCCTCAATTGCCGATTCGTTCCGCCAACCTCTTCTCGCGGCGACGCTGGACCGACGAGGGGATGCGCATGGCCTCGCGGTACTTCGCCACCGTGCGCCGCGCGATGTCGATGCCTTCCTCCTTGAGCCGGTCGACGAGCTTGTCGTCGGACAGGATCGCGCGGGCGGTCTCGCCGTCGATCATCTGGCGGATGCGGTGGCGGACGGACTCGGACGAATGGGCCTCGCCGTCGCCGGCGGATTGGATGGCGGACGTGAAGAAGTATTTGAGCTCGAAGATGCCGCGCGGGGTGGCCATATACTTGTTCGAGGTCACGCGCGAAACGGTCGACTCGTGCATGGAGATGGCGTCGGCGACGGTCTTGAGGTTCAAGGGCCGCAAGTGCTGCACGCCATGAGTGAAGAAGCTGTCCTGCTGGCGGACAATCTCCTCGGCGACTTTCAGGATCGTGCGTGCGCGCTGGTCGAGGCTCTTCACAAGCCAATTCGCCGTCTGCAGGCATTCGAGCAGATAGCCGCGGTCGCGCTCGCAGCGCGCGGTCTTGTTGACCTCGGTGAAGTAGGTTCGATTGACGAGCACGCGCGGGAGCGTGTCGCTGTTGAGCTCGATGATCCAGGTGCCGTCGGATGAGGCGCGTACGAGCACGTCCGGCACGACGGGCTGAAGCTGCACGGAGCCGAACTTGAGGCCCGGCTTGGGATTGAGGTGCTTGATCTCGTCGATCATGTCGTTGATCTCGCTCATGTCGGCGCCGATGATCTTGCGCAGCGCCGTCATGTTGTGGGCAGCGAGAAGATTGAGATTGTCGAGGAGGGCCGCGATCTGCGGATCGTAGCGGTTCTGGTCCTTGAGCTGGAGCGCAAGGCACTCCGCCAGCGAGCGCGCGAATACGCCCGGCGGATCGAGTGTCTGCATGAGGCCGAGAACCTTCTCGACCAAGGAGAGCGGCGCACCGAGCTTCGCGGCGAGCTGGTCCAGCTCGGCCTGCAGGTAGCCGGCCTCGTCCACCATGTCGATGAGGTACTGGCCGATGAGCCGCTCGACGTGGTCGCGGGTGACGAGCGGCAGTTGCTCGGAGAGATGATCGCGCAGCGACACGTCGCTCGAGACGAACGCCTCTGGGTTGATGTCCTCGCCGTTGAACGAGCCTGCGCGCTGACGCAGCGCCGCCCAACCCGAGGTGTCGTCCGCGGCACCCGCGGACGCGCCGCCGTCCGCAAATGAGCCGTCGTAGTCGCCGTCAAGGCTGCCGTCGGACTCGGCCACGGGCTTGGCGAGATCGAGCCATTCGTCCTCGCCGTTGGGCTCGGCGCGGTCGGCGACGGCTTCAGGCTCGGCCAGCGCCTCGGCTTTCGAGCCTTGATCCGGCGCGTCGTCCATTTCGAGAAGAGGATTGCGCTCGAGCTCTGTCTCGACAAACTGGCCGAGCTCGAGGTTCGACAGCTGGAGCAGGCGAATGGCCTGCTGCAGCTGGGGTGTCATCACCAGCTGCTGGCCCTGCCTCAACTCGAGCTTGGCCGTCAGTGCCATTGCGCAACTTTCAGTTTCGGCACACGCAAACCCACGGACGCACTATGCCGCGGCCGCTCGAACCCGGACCGGCATCGCTCTTGCATAAAATATCTCATGCTGACGGTCATGCACCGAGGCTTTGCGACGCGCAAGGCCTTGTGATGCTCCGGGCCCGGATGTGCTGCGAATTGGCTCCGGACGCACGCTACCCTAACGGGTGTTAACGAACATATCTCCCAGGTAGACGCGGCGGACATCTTCGTTGGCTATGATTTCCGCCGGCTTACCTTGTGTCAAAACCTGACCATCGTAGATGATGTAGGCGCGATCGATGAGGCTCAGCGTCTCGCGCACGTTGTGGTCCGTGATGAGCACACCTATGCCGCGATCCGTCAAGTGGCGCACGAGTTGCTGGATGTCGCCGACGGCGATGGGATCGATGCCGGCGAAGGGCTCGTCGAGAAGGATGAATGACGGGCGGGATGCCAGGGCGCGCGCGATCTCGCAGCGACGCCTCTCGCCGCCGGAGAGGGCCATCGAGGGAGACTTCCTCAGGCGCGTGATGTGGAACTCCTCGAGCAGGCTGTCGAGCTGCTCGCGGCGGCGCTTGCGGTTGGGCTCGACCAGCTCGAGCACCGCCATGATGTTCTGCTCGACGGTGAGGCCGCGGAAAATCGAGGCTTCCTGCGGCAGGTAGCCGATGCCGAGACGAGCGCGCCGGTACATGGGAAGGGGCGTCACGTCGCGGCCGTCAATGGTGATGCGGCCCGCGTCAGCCGGCACGAGGCCGGTGATCATGTAGAAGACGGTCGTTTTGCCGGCGCCGTTCGGCCCCAGGAGGCCTACGGACTCGCCGCGGCCCACGGCGAGGCTCACGCCGCGCACGACGAGGCGCTTGCGGTAGCTCTTCTGGACGTTGTCGGCGACGAGCCAGCCTTGGTGCGAGGCGTAGTACTCGGCCTCCTCCGCCGAGGCGTAGCCGTGCGCTCTCCCGTTCGAGGCGGGAGCTCGTGAGGCGGCCTGCTTCTTCAATGGCCACAACCTCATGCTGGCCGCCTGCCGTGTTCACTGCTCATGGTGCGCTCCGACATTCCGGGCTCGGCGCGCCGGCATTCGAGCGCTTTTCGTCGTCGCCTGTCAATTCGGGAGACCTCAAGGTGGAGCGGGTGTTTCGGTCGCAGACCAGCCGTCCACGGGAGTGCCGCCGGAAGGCGTTTGGGCCTTGGACTTCTTCTCCTCGGACTTCTTCCTCTCGGCCTCGACCTCCTCCGGGAAGAATACGGCGCTGGCGCGGCCCTGGCTCTCCTGGGCCGGCTCGGCCGGCGCCTTGGTGACCCATCCGCCGCCGGAGGGGTTGGCCGTCGTGTTCTGGGGGGCCGTGTCGATCTTGCTTTCCCCGCTCGTCATGTCGATCAGGAGCCGGGTGCCGCGAACCATGTTCTTGCCGCGCGACAAGACCACGTTGCCGCCCATGGTGATCTTGTTGGTCTTGGCGTCGAAGTCGGCCCAATCGCCGGTGGCGGTCTGGCCGTCCTTGGACGTGACGTGGACCTCCTTCCTGGCTTCGAGGCGGGCGAGCTCCGTGCTCTGCTTCTTGTCGCTCCCCGATGCTGTGTCGGGGGTCACGGCGTCGAGCAGCCCGGCCTCGCCCTTGTAGAAGGCGGTGAGTTCGGCGCAGCGGATCTTGAAGGTGTCCTGGGTCGCGTCGACGTCGCCACGGAACACCGCGACCTTGCGCGTGTCGTCGACATCGAGCGAATCCGCCGTGAGGTCCACCGGCGCGTCGGGGTTGGTTTTGAATGAGGCAAGGCCGCCCGCTCCGGTGCTGTTGTCCTCGGCGGCGGCACCATCGTGTTTCTCGGGTGCCTTGCCGCTCGCGGCGCGGATCAAGCGCGCGCTGATGCGGCCCGCGCCCAAGGCAGCCTCGGGGGGCGTGGTGAGCACGGCCGTGCCCGCCGTGCGATCAATGGCGAGGCGCCCGCCGCGCAACTCGTTGCCGGCCTGCTTCACGATGACGTTTCCGGTGAGCAGGACGGTGCCCGCCCGCTGGTCGATCTCCACACGCTCGCCGGCGGCGCGGCGATCGGTCCCCGAGGTCATGATGACCTCGCCCTGGAGCACAGCCGTCTCGGCGAGAGCATCGAAGTCGGCGGTGTCGCTGGTCACCACGTCGCCGTTCTCGCGCTTCATCAGCACGGGGCTCTTGGCAAGGATGCGCTTCACCTTGCCGCCCGGGCTTGCTTGCCCGTTCTCCTGCGCGGCCTCGGGCGCGCCGCCGCCCAGCATGCCGCCACCTTCATAATGGACCTCGAGCTCGGGCGTGGTGAGCTGGGACCCGGCCTGCTGCGCGCGCACGCTGCCGGAGAAGATGGCGCGCTTGCCGGTATCGTCCACGTCGAGGCGGCTGGCGTCGATATCGATCGGGCCGTTGGAGGGCGTGAAAAGCGCGCCCTTGCCGTCGCTCGCGGGTGCGCCGGCATTTTGCTCCTTCGCGGGATCGCTCTCCTTGGCGGACGCGTTGGAGGGCGGGGTGAGCTGCACCGCGACCTCCTCGACGAATGTCGCCTCGCGCGCCTTCTGGCGCAGCGTCATCTGCTTGGCGCGAATGGAGCCCGACGGAAACTCGACCAGCACGGGCTCCTTGGAGGTCAGAAGATCCTCCTTGGTGAGGATGGTGGCCTGCGTGAGGCGGGCCTTGAGGCCGCTTTGGCTGTCGACGTTGATCTCCTCGTAGAGGTCGAGGAGGCTCTTCTCGTTGTTATAGACGCCACGCGCGGCGGTGATGTCGGTGCGGGTCTTGTCAGGCTGGTGGACCTCGCCAACGATGCCGTTGAGCTTCACGACGTTCGGCGTCGCGAGGTCCTGCTCGGCGGTCTTGGCGGTGAAGACGTAGCTCGAGCCGTCCTTGTTGAAACCTTCATAGCGCGGGTTCTTCATGGTCAGGTCCTCGGGGAGGATCTGACGAATGGAAAGTCCGGAGATGGCCCCTTCGCCGAGGATGCCCGCGGTGTGCGCGATCGAGAGCGCGTAGCCCCCGAGCAAGGCGACGGCGCCCACGGGGCACACGACGCGGAGCAGGCGCACGAGGGCCGTGCGGCGGGCCGCGCGGCGGAATTCGCCGGTGCGGTCGACCGACGTGATCACGCCGTCGCCGGGACGGCGCGTGCCGGCATAGCTCGCCTGGTCAGCGGTCATGGCCATCGGGGTTCCCCGCCCTCGACATCATCGGCTTCGTCCGGCGCACTGGCTCGCGATTGGCAGCGCGTTGCCCCGCAAGGCGTTGCCGCGGGTCTTGGGCGAACGGTGTGCAAGTGCGAAGGCGCTCGAACAGTTGCCTGAAATTGGGGTGAGATTGGGACTGCGACAAGCTCTGCGCCGGTTTTCGTCAGGCGTATCCGGGTGTTCTCCCGGGGGGAGTGTCCGGCGGATCGCGCCGGCCGAGAGGATCAGTGGGCGAAGATGTCGTCCTCGCCATAGCCCGCGAGGTCGAGCTTGGCGCGGGTCGGCAGGAACCCGAACGCCGCCTGGGCCATGGCCTCGCGACCCTCCCGCTTCAGCATGGCATCGAGCTTCGCCTTCAACGCGTGCAGGTGCAAGACGTCCGAGGCGGCGTACGCGAGCTGCTGCTGACTGAGCGGCTCGGCGGCCCAGTCCGAACTCTGCTGCTGCTTGGAAAGCTCGATGCCCAGGAGCTCGCCGACGAGGTCCTTGAGACCGTGGCGATCGGTATAGGTGCGTACCAGCTTGGAGACGATTTTCGTGCAGTACACTGGGGTTACGGCGACACCCAGGTATTTCTCGATGACCGCCAGATCGAAGCGGGCGAAGTGGAAGATCTTGAGCACCGAGGGGTCGGTCAGAAGGGCCTTCAAGCGCGGGGCGTCATAGGTCGCGGGGTCGGGGCGGACGAGGTGAGCCGAGCCGTCGCCGCCCGAAAGCTGGACGAGGCAGAGGCGGTCGCGCTGCGGGTTGAGGCCCAGGGTCTCGGTGTCGACGGCGACGCTGCCCTTGAAGGTGAGCCCGGCCGGGAGGTCGCCCTGGTGCAGAGTGATGGATGGTGCCGGCATGCGGGCCTCGCGGTGCGATCTTGCTCTATAACTGATTGAAAAACATCGCTGAATTTCGAAACTCAGGGGCCGGTTTAGCGGTTCCCTGGAGCAAATGCAAGGGCAGGCGCGGCGCCGTCCGCTGGAATCTCCAGCCCGCGCGCACTTATCCTCGCCGGTCCGTGCGCAACGATAGTGGGCTCAGCTTCACGCGGACAAGCTTGCCGGGCCCATGGACGATACCCCCAATCTCAAGCTCCCCTACATTCTTGCGGCGCAGTCGCAGAAACACGTGACGCACAACGAGGCCCTGAGGGCGCTCGATGCCATCGTGCAGCTCGCCGTCCTGGACAAGGATCTCGCCACGCCGCCCGGCTCGCCCGGCAACGGCGACCGATATCTGGTGGCGGCTAGCCCGACCGCGGCTTGGGCCGGTCACGCGATGCACGTGGCCGCATGGCAGGATGGCGCGTGGGTTTTTTATGCGCCGGTGGCCGGATGGCTGGCCTGGGTCGAGGACGAGAGCCAGAGCTATCTCTTCTCGGGTGGCGGGTGGATCCCGGCTCCGGGTGGAGGCGGCGCCTCGATCGTGCCGCGCGGCGCCTGGAGCTCCGCATCGACCTACGCGATCGGTGACCTCGTCGAATACGAAGGCCTGGCGTTTCTCTCGAACGTCGACGAGAACATCGACAACGAGCCCGATGCCGAGACACCGGGCTCCACGGTGGAGTGGACCTACTTCGCACCTGTCTCCGGGGGCGGGGGCGAGGGTGGCGGCAGCGTCAACCCGACGCCGCTGGTCGGCGTCAATGCAACAGCGGACACGACCAATCGCCTCAAGGTCTCGAGCCCCGCCTCGCTCTTCGATCACGAAGGCGCGGGGCATCAGCTCAAGATCAACAAGGACGAGGCCACCGACACGGCGAGCGTCCTCTTCCAGACCGGCTACTCGGGCCGCGCCGAGTTCGGCCTTGCGGGCGACGACGACTTCCACGTCAAGGTGAGTCCGGACGGCAGCGCCTGGCACGAGGCGCTGGTGATCGACCGAGCGAGTGGCGCCGTGCGCGTCAAGTCGGGCGAGATCGATGTCGCGTCGGCTGGAACCTGCGATATCGGGTCGGCCGCGCAACAGCGCGTGCGCATCACCGGCACGACGACCATCACCAGCCTGGGCACGGGCGCCAACCAGCTGCGGCATGTGCTGTTCGAAGGCGCGCTCACGCTCACGCACAACGCCACGTCTCTCATCCTGCCGGGCGGAGCGAACATCGCGACGGCCGCGGGCGATACCGCGACGTTCGCGTCGGACGGGTCCGGCAATTGGAGATGCCTCGCCTACCAGAGGGCGGACGGCAGCGTCCATGCGGCGGACGGGACCACCAGCGCTCCCGGCTTCGTTTTCGAAGCGGATCCGAACACGGGGTTCATCCGGCCCGGAACCGACTCCGTTGCCGCGGTGACCGGCGGGACGCAGCGTTGGGTCACGGATGCGAGCGGCCGAATTCTCCTCGGGCACACCGCCGCCGTAACGGCCGCGTTCAGCACCACTCCGTCATTTCAGGAGCACAGTACCGGTGCGGGCGGGTCGACGTTCGGGAACATGCGTTGGAACAATGCGAGCGGCGGTCCGCTCAATATCCTGGCAAAATCCCGCGGCGCCGCTGTTGGCACGCACGCGATTGTGTCAAGCGGCGACGTGCTGGGGGCCTTTTCGTTTGAAGGGAGCGATGGGGCGGCCTTTATTCGCGCCGCCAGCATCACCGTGGCGGTCGACGGCACGCCCGGCACAAACGACATGCCCGGCCGAATATCGCTCGACACCACCGCGGATGGCGGCACGACTCCCACCGAGCGCGTGCGGATAACCAATGCAGGCGCTGTGCACTTCCCCGGTATCGGGACGACGGCGAGCGCGGCGAACGCCTTTCTCGATAGCGGCGCCTCTCCCGCCAATCAATTGCTGCGCTCGACCTCGTCGCTCGCATGGAAATACGACGTTGAAGCCCTAGAACTTGAGCGGGCGACCGCGTTCCTCGCTGCCGCGCAACCGATCTGGTACCGGTCGAAGGCGCCCGCCGACACGTTCGACGACGGCGCGCCGAAATCCTTCTACTCGTTCGGCGCCGAGCATCTGGCGGAGATCGATCCGCGTCTCGCGACGTGGGGCTACCGTCCCGACGATTGGGAACCGGTGATCGTCGAGCAGAAAATTGAGATGCGCCTCAAGGACGGGGCCGAGAAAGTGCCGGATGGCATCAACGACCGCGCCGTAATCACCCTGCTCGTCGGCATCGTGCAGCGGCAGGAGCAGCGTATCGCAGCGCTCGAGGCGGCGCTGGGCGGAGCGGTCCGGTCATGGTCTGGGATCTGCTGATCGCCGCCGCCGTGTAATTCCCTACGGCTTCAGCAACAGGTCATTCTTCCACTGCACATAGATGGTATTGCTCGATGGTGCCGCGCTATGGCGCGGAATAGCGTAAGCGGCGAGCGTTGCTGGGGGCACATGCGAATAGTCGAACGGCCGGAGCCGGAACAGCATGCCGAGGGACAGGGCCATGTCCTGCGCCCCGAACCGCCTGCAATGATCGAACTGCCCGAACTGTGCCGTCCGCTCATCACGTGAGAGCGGTCCGATGTTCTCGGCATAGTGCCCAGGCATGATCGGGATACAGAAGATGTGCCGGCCAGAGGGCTTCAGTGCTCTGTGAAGATGCCACAACACCGCCGTCACATTGCACGGTATGTGCTCCATGACGTGCGTATGGAGCACGAGATCGTAGTAATCCGGCGGCAGGGACTCCGAGTCTGTCACAAGATCAATTGGTTTAACGTTCAAGTCCTCGGCGTAAATGGATGGTTTTAGATCGCGGGCGTCATAGCCCTCGTTGCCAACGATGCTCTTGAGGTAGCGGCCGACCCCTGCATCCGGCGCAAGGTGCAGCACCCGCATGCCGGGTCCCACCGGCTTGTAATGATCGAGTGCCAACTTCAAAATGCGCGACCGCTCGAGCGAATGACAATCGACGCAGCGTGCGTTCTTGCGAGATCGAAAATCTTCAAATCGTGTCGATCCGCAAACGTTACATGTCTGACGTCCTGCTGTCGTCGTGTCCGCCATTTGAAACTTCCCGTCGAAGCATCCGGCCCGAATCCGTACCCTACCAAGCCCCTAAATGGCACAGGGGGCCGGTCGCAACAGCATCATCGAGCCGATGCCCGCCGGCGCGGCGTACCTGTTCGGGTGATATTGGGGTCCAACACGGACGGCCCTGCAGAAACTTTCGCCTTAAGACGTATCAACGGCTTAGAAAAGCCGTGGTGCCCAGAAGAGGATTCGCGAGACTCGCTCGCACCCCGCTGATATTCAAAAGTAATTTGGTTCGCCTTGCAGATCGTGTGTACCAGTCTTGTGTACCCTTTTGCAAGGGGCGAACCGGGCTGACCAGATCAGCTCTTGGCTGCGGTGAGCTTAGAATTCTTTGCGGCCAACTTTGCCTTCGCCTTCGCGGGCCGCTCGTAGTAGTGCTCGAAAAGCTGCTCCGACATCTCGATGCACCACTCAGCCTCGTCTGCTTCCACTTCGATGGCCTGGAGCGTGGTTAGATCGTTTATCCGGTGCGCGCCAAAGTTTCCAAACTGACGGATTGCATCGACGGTTTCGTGCAAGTCCGATGGTAGCGCCTTTTGCGGCGTGGCTTCCGCAAGTAGATCTTGAACTTGATCGTATAGGCTTCTCTTCTTGTAGCCTTGCGAAACTAAAAGGCCCTGCAAACAGCGCCGCGACATGCAGGCAGACGCTGAAGGGCTTGCGTCGAGTACCACGCATGCCTCGCGATAGTCTTTGACTAGGGCCGCCGGAGTGTTGGGAAAATCTTTGATCGCCCGCCCCATGTGGCTTACGCACTTCTGCCACAGCGTAAGCTCGCCAATGCTGCGACTGCCCAAAAGCCACGCACGCATGTAGACGTTTGCATCCCCGCATGCTGCGCAGACCGCGACCGCTACGGTGAACCACGGATATTTGTCGACAACGCCTGCGAGGCGAGAAGCGCTGTCAACGCTGCTCAACGTGCCCCCGAATGTTGCCTCGGGGGTTGCCGTTTGACCGCACTTCGCACAGTGCATGCGCCCCTTCGGGAATTCGTCCTCCAACAACCTAGTCGCGTCATCGGCGAGGCTTGGTAGCTTTGCCATCTTTAGCCCTCGAGGTTCGTTCCGAGAGCTTTAGCATAGGCGCTGATTCGATAGGCTGAGTTATCAACTTGCTTGTCCTGTCTGAGAGAAGAGGGTCACGAACTTCTGCCGCCCCTCTTGCGTGCGTGTGATGAGCCCCCGCTCTTCCCAGTCCTTGCACCAACGCGAAACGGTTGACTTGGCGCGAACGTGGAACAGTTCGGGAAGGTCATCCTGCGGAACCAGGCCGCCCTCCGCCATCGTTGCACGCAATCGTTCCAATGCTTCGTCCTGAGTTAGCTGCGGAACGGTTCCACGCGGAACGGTTCTTCCCTTGAAGTCGGGCCGCAGAACGTTCGCAGCTTGTGGAACGGTTCCAAGAGGAACGGTTGCAGGGGCGGAGCGTCGAACTGTTCGTTCGGCTGTCGGTGTTGTCGAATGGGGAACGGTTCCCGTGGAACGGACCCGTGAACGGTGCCCCAGCCCGACGCCAAGGAACACAATAGTTGCGATCTCCACGAGCAGGGCCTTGACGTATGGGATGAGCAGCTCAACGCGCGCGACGTAGTTCGCTTCCGCCTTCTCCCGCTCCGCCTCATCCACGCCCTTCCACGCCACGATCACTCGCGCCGTGGGCTTGAGCGCCCCGTCCTCCTCTTGCTCTGGGCCAAGCTCTTTGAGCGCCGCCTCGTAGCCCTTCACGGCCATTGTGTAGACCTTGAGCGTCTCGCGGAGCCCATCGCAATGGCCCTTGCCCCGCTTCCCCTTCACGCAATCGGCGTCAAGCTGGTCCTGCGTCTTCTGCTTGCGCGCCTCCTCAATCGCCATGAGGGGCTTGATGCGTTCCCGCTCCGTGTTGGAGAAGTGCGCCGCGTTGCGCTTGTTCGCAGCGACTTCCGCATTGCGTCCGCCTGACGCGACCACGAGATACAAGAGGCCGGACCCGAAGATAAGCAACAGGCCAAGACCGGTGATGAAGGCGCTCGACCACAGCCGGCGCCACCACATATGACCCGCCGCCGCAGTGATGACGATAACAGCCGCGGTCAATACGTGATCGGTGGTGACGGGCGCTCCGTTGCGCAGCACGTCTTCGAAGATCACGAAGCCAGTAACGCAGCCGCAAATCACTCCGAGGGCGAGGGCGCCCCAAGATCGGACGTAGAGAGTTGAGATGTTGGATGAGGCAGTTTGGGCTAGAGCCTTGTGGGGACTCTGCCGCGAAAACGACGATAGACAACTCGTTCGCGTCGTGATTCCATGCGCCATGGGATCGTGCTCCTATTTGCCTAGGACCGATTCAAGAAACCTCGTTGGCCTTGCCGGGCCTTCGGGGTTTCGCTTTTAAGGGGGCGAGTATCGCAAGCGGGACTCTGCGTTTAGTTAAGAGTCACTGTATTCGGCCTGGGCTTCAAGGGCATTCTCGGGCTCGGCTCTCGCGTCGCCTTGGCCGGTTTACTTACCGGGCCTGATACACTTGCTGTCGCTCCTGCCTCCGGTAGTATCGAGGCTCGCTATCGCAGCAGAGGATGAGTCATCTACAACCACGTCACACCTGCACTACTTCGCATAGGATCATCAAGTGTGCCGCCGCTAGCCTAGTTCGACCCTTCCGCCGCGTGAGATGGGTCGCGCATTGATGGCTTAGCCCCGAGCCTCACTTTGAGCGCCGCAACCGCCCCAAGAGGCACCGCGGTAAGTTCGGAGCGCCCGCTCAGCGCTTATCAGCAACCACACACTCACATCGGGCGTGCATACGCACGCTCGCCGTAACACCCGCCGCTTTCATCCAGGGGAATTCCTTGGTGTGGGGCGATTCGCTCAAACGCTGTCCGCATTGCGGCACGCCCATTCTATCGAAGGACCATCACAAGCATGCCTAAATCCATCCCTTCCAAAACACACGATCTCGCAACTCGCGAGCCGGAGCTTTACGCCAGGATGTGCGAACACAAGCGGCGTATATCAGCGATTGCAGACAAGTCCGAGAGAGAGGCCGCGATAGATGCGACTGTTGAGCTTGGCGATGAAGGCGCGTGCCGCTTCGTCAGGAACTCCGAGCACGACAACGGCGAGCCGCAGTACATTTACATGGCGAGATCCGACTACAAGCATATCGCTGCGACAACCTTCGAGTTCGAGAAGCTGAAGCTTCGTTGCGATGGTCACGACAATGGCAACAGGTACGTCAAGCTTAAAGGCGACATCACGCTTTCCCCCCGCAAGCTCATCAACGCCATACGCCAAGTGCGTGCCGGCCGCGATATCGCTCCAACGCAGGTGGAAGTTCAAGAGGTCATACGGCTTCTTCGACTCCGCTCGCGTGATTTGGATGACTCACTCGGCGTTTCAAATCGGTTGAATCTGCACAGCCCCGAGGTCGAGCCGGAGATCTACGACGGACACCCGAGCCTTCACAAGACGCTGCCTCTCCGCGAGGATACGGAAAGAGACGTAACCGAACGCGAGGCGCGATATGCGGCCTTTTTGAAAGATGGTCCAACGCCGGGCGGGCCGGGCTCACAGAAGCGGGCACAAGCTATCCGCGACGATGGTGTGTTGAAAGGTTACCTGAAAGATGACACCCCAATTGCCATTCTACATCTCACCGGGCATCCGCTGACAGACCCCGACACGGGCGAAGTCGACAAGATAACACCGTTTGTCGTGCTGCACCCGGAGGATGTGCCGTGGATTGCAGCCGTGTTGGTAGAGATTAGAGGCGAAGACGCGGGCCCAGTTAGATGGGCATTACTCGGCGACAGAAGCGTCAAGATCCAATGCGAGCGGAGTATCCTGCTTGCCCGAGCGGTGTGGAAACTGCACCACGGAGAGCCGCCCCCTGGGCATGTCGTCTCGGGTTGTGTCGATCAAGGCACCGGGCAGTCGAATCCGCTCTTGCTTTGGGAGTCTTATCTCCTTTGCGAGCTTCCGGGGCTTGATGCCGATGAACGCTGACGACTTCCTCCGCGAGATCAGCGACGCGCCTATGTACGATCAATGGCGCCGAGCCCGCCCCGGCACCGGCACTCATGCTCTCGTCATGGCCGCGATAGCGGCGACGGTCGATTTACGCACGCGGTCTGCAGCGCGAACCGGCATCAAGCCTCGCAAGCGGAAGCCTGCCGATCAGCGCACCTATGAGACGCTTGCGCACGCAATAGTATCGGCGCTTGTGCATCGGGAGCTATGCCGAGCTGGCGGATGGGTGCGTGTTCCGCTTGCTCATCAACGCGCGGGCCTTCGGGGAAAGAATGTGTGCCCCTGTTATCGCTCGCCTGCAATGTCTCGCAGTTTGCCGCCCTTCGTGCATGAGCTGCATGAACGCGGATGGCTCCAACTTAAGTGCGGCTACATGGAGCGAAAGGAACGCATTCCCTCTGTCATGAGGGCGAGTCCCAAGTTGGTGCGCCAGATAGCGGCGATGGGTTGCGCATTGGAGGACTTTGCCCGTGATCCCGATCGGGAGCTTATCATCCTAAAGGCCGCGAAGCGAAAGGGACGCGACGGCCGGGGAAGGCAGTTTGCAGCCGAGTGGATTGACTACAGCGACACGCCAGAGACGGAGAAGATGCGCGCGGAGATGCACGAGTTGAACGAATGGCTCGCGTCGCTCGAAGTTGGTTACATGCAAAAAGGCGTCGGCGTCGATCCCATCGGCGACAGGACTCTGTGGCGCGTGTTCAACAACGGTTCATTCGAGATGGGCGGGAGACTCGCGGGCGGCTTCTGGTCAAACATGTCGATGAACCCCGACAAGGGGCGGCTGTGGCGGGGGCACATCCTCATTGATGGTGAGCCTCTCGCCGCGCTCGATTTCGTCTCGATGTTCGTCCGCTTGCTTTACGTCATCGCGGGCCAGCAACCGCCACGCGGCGATTTGCTCGCGGGAATCGAAGGGCTCGTACCTGTGTATCGAGAAGGCACCAAGCGGCTCATGTACGCGCTTCTGTTTCAAGACGGAGAGCTGATACGGTGTCCCCGCGGCGCCCGGCTGCTACTCCCGAAAGGCGCGCACATCAAGACCATGGTGCGGAACATCAAGAACCGTCACGCCCCGGTCGCGCATCTTCTAGGCGCTGGGGTTGGCATGACGCTCTTTCGGTTGGAGAGTGACATCCTTCTTGAAGTCCTCCGCCAGTGTCGAGCGGCTGGCGTTGCCGCGCTGCCCATGCATGACGCGATCCTGATAGCGGAGAGTCGCGCGGCAGAAGCCAAGCGAGCGATGCTCAAGGGTTTCAAGCGCGTTACCGGCTTCAACGGCGAGGTAGGAGAGCCGAAGCGGCCGGAAGTCGGCGCGGTGGAGCTGGAGACGCTGCTGCTGCCGGACGAAGCTCGCGATCTCGGGGACGAACCCGACGAGTTGAAGCGCATTGACGAGCTTGTACGCCTGGGGCACCGCGACCTCGCCAACATGTTCGCTCGCGAGTTCACAGAGAGGCAGCAGCTAGAAGGCGCGGCGCTGGCCCCTGATGCGGAGGCCGATTGGATTTGAGGGCAGACGCAGCATGCCGCAGGAGCCCCGTAGAGAGTCATACAGGCCCGCCAGATGGGTAGGCAGCAAGGGATTCGGCAATGGCAAAAACCGCCGTATGACTCGCTGTGGCGCTTCTAGGAGTCTTGCGCGATGACAGGCTAGGTGATGGAGGACAAAGCCGGAATGAGGTGGAGCACTCGGGCGAAATTCGTTATGCGCCTCCTATATGCTATCCGGTGTCTCTCCCTGGGTTGGCTTAGAGGGTAGGCTTAGTGGCTCCCCCCTTCCCCCATCCCCTTCACTTCCCTGCATTGAGGGAGAGAAGGGCGGGGAGTGATCTCGGGGAGCACCTCGCTCGCGCGGCTCGCTCGGCAGTGGGGAGTGAGAGATGGGCGAATGATGCGGTCCCTTTCCGCCTTCCCATAAAGCCCCATCAACCGAAGCGACAACTCCGAGCCGGGCTCCGCGCGACAAGAGCCACGCGCCTCGGCTTCTTGCCTTCCCTCAATGCCGAGCTTGCACGGGCGTGCGGCGATAAGGGGGCTTGTAGCCTGGCTTGTCGGGATGGGCGCGGCGCGTGAGCGTGATGGGAAGGCGCGAAACGAAGGCTCGAAGGGAGAGCGGCAGGCCGCCCCGGCTCGGAGTCGTCCTGCCCGTCCCGTGCATCAACGCGCCACGCCGAGTTCCCGGAAAGCAAACGCCTCTCGTGTGAGGGCATGTCGCCGTGGCAGGCGGCGGAGGCGTGAAGGGAACGGCGGGCGAGAGGCGTCTGGTCGGTCATTTGCACCGGGTTTCACCTCGCCAAGCAAAGGGTGTTGCGCTCAAAGGGCGCGAGGGTGATGGCCCTTTGTGGAGCGAGGTGGAGTTATGAGAGCCGAGAGCGGCCACATCCGAGGGGTGTCAGTCGCGCCAGCGATCTCAGAGGGTGTTCGCATTCCCCTCGTCTGCAGACACGGACGCACTTCCCGCGGGCGCAGCGAACGCAGAGAGCGTAGCCGGCAAGCTCTCAATCAACAGCACTATCGCAAACAAAATGACTGATAGCGTCGGCAACGAGTGCCGTGCGCAGTGTGACCGGGATGCTCAAGACTGATGATAGAAGGGAAGGGCGGGAATTATCATCGCGCGCGAAAGTCGTGTGCCCGCTCGGTGCGATATTGCTGTGTGGTCCTATATAGAGGTCATGAACGCATAGAGCGCCCGCTCAAGAGCTGGTTGCAGTTGCCTCAAGGCCCTTCGTGTTGGCTTCTAGTGTGCACATCTACGCGCTATCGGCTCACGGGCTGAGGTCTCGTGCGATGCGGATGCCGACGAAAGTCTCTTTGAAGTTGGTGTCGTATCGGTACCGGTTCCAAGAAACGGAGAACTCGAGGATCGTCGAGGTACGAACCACCGCGCGCAACCCGTTGGCTGCAGTCGCCAAGGGTCCAGGCCTCTCCAGTTTCTTTAAGCCGAGCCGGTTTCTCCTCATAGTTGGGGCTCCAACAGTCCTCGACCCACTCGAAGACGTTGCCGTGCATGTCGTACAGGCCAAAGGCGTTTGGCTTTTTGGTGCTCACCGGGTGCGTCCGCCCGTCTGAATTGTCTTCATACCAGGCGTAGTCGCCAAGCTTGCTTTTTTCGTCGCCGAAGGCGTAAGGCGCAAGTCTCCCTGCTCTAGCGGCGTATTCCCATTCTGACTCGCTCATCAACCTGTATTGCTTGCCACTGACGCTGGACAGCCATTCTACATGGCGCTTAGCGTCATCCCACGAGACCTTCATTACTGGGCGAGACCCGCGACCCCAATTAGAGTCGTTGGCAATTGCACAGCTTCCCGCAGCAGCACACACATCCCACTCTTGGTAGGTGACTTCACTTTTCGAAACACCGACCGACACCGGAATCACTACATGGTGCATGGGTTTTTGTTGGCTCTCATCGTATGACCCCATTTCGAAAGATCCTGGCGGCACAACGGCCATCGCAGGGCAATACCGGCATTCCTGAAATTCAGTGCCTGGCTTAGCAGCGACCGCACGTTCTTGCTGAGGGGATAGAGCGTGGCCTCGCATGACGACGTGCCAATAGTAGATGTTCCGCAAGCGGTCTTGGTTGATGTAAGCGACGAGACCGCCAATGATCCCTAGCAACAGAACAGTAAATGCGACTTGGACACGGCGAGCGGTCCTGCGGAATGCACGCTCTTCGTCATGGCTTGCATCGATAAATGCGGCGGTACCGGCGGTTAGCGGAGGTGCGTCGGCTGGGCGAAGGCGCGCCCACTTTTCCGTGTCTTGCAGCTCCGCGCCGCGCAGCAAAAGATCCTTCCGTTTGCCAATCGTCTCCCATCGCCGCGAGAGCTCGCCGATACGAGAATGCTCGCGTATCCAAACGATGTCCGTGCGCAGGGCTTGCAGCAACAGTCCCAAAGAAGCATTGAACAAAGCCGGATCACTGAAGAAAATGTAGTTGAGCTTAGAGAGTCCGCCCGGCACCGGGCCGTCAACTGTCTGAGCGACGACGGGGATGATGCGCTTGCTCAGCTTCTCGGCAAGCTCGACTTCCCACGCGCACACTTGAGACGTTGCCGAGTTTGGCGACAGGCAGAACACGACAGTATCGGCTGCGCCGATTAGTGACGCGAGGCGGTTGCGCCATTCCTCGGACGGCAGGACGTCGGCAGTGTCTTGGAAGACCTGAATGTCCTGTTGGGAAGCAAGCGCGGCCACGAGCTTGGACACGAAGTCTGCGTCATGGCGAGAGTACGAGACAAAGACCCTGGTCTTAGCCGGCCGTGCCGTCGCGAGTTTGTTATCGCTTTTGCTAGCCATCCCACCTTCCCCAGCGAGGCACACGCATGGCACCAGGTTATCTGCTCAGATAACGGAGCGCTAGAGTCGCGGGATCAGGCTCGCCACCACTTCGGCGGCTCCCTGAGGAGTTCGCGGCCCGTGGTGTTTGGAGTAGAGGGTGCACACTGGGGCGGTATTTCAGAAACCTAAAGTAGCCAGTATGCCAACGCTGCCGCCCCTCCTAACAACGCTATAGTCGCTTCGAGCGTCTTGCCTATTGATAGCATGGCCATCCCTCCGAAAAGGGCTGCCATACCGAATAGCAATCCGAACGCGCTGGGTACCGCTGCTGACCGCAATGATGATTCCGGGGGCGCCGTGATGTGTTGCCCGCGCTCTTTTGCTGCCGCGCTTGAACTCCCTTGGCGCGGGTGTCTCCACGATCCTGGAAAGTGCCTCCGCCAGATCTTCAGCGTCGGAAGCAAATCGTTCGTGCGTCAAGCGAACGGCGTTGCGATACGTCAGACCCCTTATGGCTTCCGGAAGCTCATTCTCTCTGGGCATTCGCGCGCCATCGACAAGCACGGGGATGACCCGCACGTCGCGTGTCAGTGCCGCTTCAATCTCGACCCTCACAAAATCGCGCGGATCGTCCAGGCGGCGCTCTCCGTTTTCGGCTTTCGAATTGAGCCACTCGGGGCCGATGACCGCAAGAAGTACGTTGCAGGCTTGAACCCTCTGCGAAAGGACTTTCTTGAAGTCGAGGCCGGGTTCGATGTTGTCGATGTCGAAAAAGAGCTGCTCGCGTGAGAAGCTTCGGCCGAGCCGATCGACCAGCCGCCCAGCCGCGTGCTTGGCGTCATCACGTCTATAGGAAATGAAAATACCGCCGGACATCGCAATTCAGATCAACTTTGAGCCTCAGCAGCATAGAAGCTGCCTCACCAAGTACTCAAGTCCGTTTCCGCACCGACCAATTTGTGCGCGCCATTGCTCGGCGGTTTCCCTTGCGCCGGACATAACGCGATCACTCGCAGTTCTCGCACCGCGTGTGCGGCGCAGTGCTTAGCCGCTCTCTCACAGCCGAATGCGCGATGGCCGCATGAGCCTCCAGCACCGCCCGCGCGAGCTGCGGTACAGATTGCGGACTAACTCGCGGCCTTTGGTGTTTCTGTAGAGGGCACATGAACTAGCGCTAAGTCCAGAAGCATTCTGCTGATGACCCAAATCGGTAAAATCGCTGCGGCGCTCAATCATTGGCGTGATCGATAAGAACCTGAAGAGCAATTTTCGCGAGATCTCTCGTTCGCGTGTCGCAGAAGGTAAGTAGGGTGCCGTCGCTTCTTGCAGTCACCTCACCATCATCGGCCCTTGAAACTACACATTTTGTGCTGTTCTTGCATTGCACCATTACGGACTTACGATCCGTGTCATGAACGAAATCCTCCATCGTTCCAAAGTCGCCGAACTTCGCTTGATCCGACCAACTATCGTCGTCCATGCCAGGTTCGCTCTTCACCGTTCTGATTGAAAACTTATTTGTGTCACCCGTGAAAGTGCGCACATAGTGCCATTGGTAGCCATACTCTTTGGGGTCTAAAGGGCAAGAGAATGCTGCCTTGAGTATTGCGACAGCCTTTGTCGCGCGCTCAAGATTTTCGGCGTTCGCGGAGTTGTACGACAGCGCAAGCGCTAAGAGAGACATCAACAGGCGCATAGATCCTCTTACGACTAAATCTCTGCCTTGAAGGTGGCCCTGTCTGGGCAGATTGTTAAAGGACATTTCGATTTTACGGGGAGACAGCAGATGTCTACTGCCCTTCGCTTAATGGCCTTGCTTATTGCAATTATGGTTCGTCCTCTAACAGCATTATCGTGCGAGCCTTCGATGTCAATCGAGGTTGATCCCAGTAGCTGTGCTGATCCCGGTTCTTCGATGTCATACATGGTCGTTAAGAACCAGTGCGAATGCAACGTGCGGGTAACCGCGTACTTCAAAGGTGGCGGTGCACACTCGCTCAATGTTGCCAAGCGCTCGTCCGAACGAGCGATGGTCAAAGGCTGCAGTAAGGTGCCGATCGAGATAAAGGCTGGCCAAGCCGAGATGCCAAACTGTCGGGAAAAGCAGCCGGAACGATCGGGCGCGAAGCCGGATCAGGAGGGGAGCGGCCAGCCCCCTCGCGATCCGCTTGATGACGCCTTGAGAGAGGCCCAGGACAAAGCAGCAAACGCCGACGAACGAGACCGCGCTAATCGGAAAAAGGTAGATGATGAAATGAAGGCTCATTACGGAGGCGTGGAACGAAGACAGCGAGAAGCTGACAAGGAACGAAGTCAGCAGCAGACCGATGCAGCGGGGGACACTCAGTCGAGCCAGAACGGCGTTCTCAACTGTGCTGACTTGATATTAGAGGCGTATCACTCTCGGATCGAGCCGCCGGGCCTTCTACGAGACGACATCCTCAATTTGGTCGAAATGGTACGTGGGTCACGAAGTCTGGGTGAAGCGATGCCGGATTATTTTTGCAACTCGGTCTGGTGGGGCTTCATGCTCCCTGATCCCGAGAGGCCAAAACGAGTAAACTGCAGCTGCCCGTGAAACCAAATGATGCGTCCTTTAACGCCTTTATCTGGGAAGTAATACGCCCCGCTTGTAGTCACCTTCTGTTCTTGCAAAAAAGCGTTTACCTCTCGCTTGCCGCCTCCGGTGAAGCAGGACCCCGCGAGAACGCGGCCCTCACCGTCGGTGCTACGGGCGTTATCGGCGCAACCGGCTGTTGCGCGAGTACGGCGGCGGCATGGTGCTGCGAGACATCGCGCGGCTCGTGTTGGCGGACTGTCGCCGAGTTGAGGATCGCGTCGGTGCTAACAGATCGTGCGACGGTGCGTATGTGGAGAGCAGCTAGCCGCGTCCCGATTTGTGGTTCTTCATCGAAAACTGATACGGCGTTCAAACAGTGCGTTGGAGTACTCAAGCTCAAGCAGCAGCTCGTGCGATGGCGTAGGCTCGCTCAGCTGATGGTCGCGCGTGCCGGTGACGATGAAGTCGAACGCTCCGAGATTCGTCATCAACACAGATATAGCTAGATTGCTGAGCGCCGCATCGTGCGGATACTCGCACGCCGCGTGGCACACGGTTTCGGTCTTGAGAATTCCCGCCAGGAGATGGGCCGCACCTCGCTTGAAGATTGATGTTGCGGGATTGTCGAACGCGTCGAAGTGCTCCTTTAGCTGGCCGGGCCAGTTTTCTCGATTCTTCGAGAGCCGCGCCCATAATTCAAGGAAGTCGGTGCGGAGCTTTATGCGCGTCGTTTCATGGGGAGAAGTCTATTGTCCCTTCCTCAAGCCGGTAATGGCTGCTCTGGATCTGCCCTTGAATGTGGGCGACAGCTTCTCGGGCTCGCGCTTCAAGGACCGGCCTGATGCGTGCGGGGAGCCTTCGTTTGAATAGGCCAAACAACGGAATTCTCCTCGATTAAGAGCCGCGAGTTCTGCGAGAGCTGGCCGGGGGCTTGTAATAAATGCCAGCTCCACTAGCCGAATGCGCCGCGAACGTGACGCCGTGCGCCCGATAGAAGCTTACTAGCTTGGCAATCGTCCCTTCCTCAAAACACCCTTCCTGCTTCACCCCGTATTCAATCTCGTCAGCCGCCTCGACCAGCCCGAGAGTGCGCGCGGACATGTGAGCGCCGGCACAGACATCACGCACGCCGAGACGCGCCGCTGCGCGAGCCATCCTGAATTGCACGCCGTAGTAGATCATGGGCAACACCGTTACCTAAGCAACCTGAGTCGCGCAAGTCCCAAGACACTTGACATAGGTATCTACGTTACCGATTATTCGGCGATACATTGGAGTCAACGGACGATGAGTCCAGTGTTCCAGCGGGGATGAAATGACCAACTACATTGCATATTACCGAGTTTCCACGGATCGGCAGGGCCGCTCGGGGCTTGGCATTGAGGCGCAGCGGGAAGCTGTGAAGCGCTTTGTGGGCGCGTCTGATCGCCTCCTCTCCACCTACACGGAGGTTGAGAGCGGGAAGACCGAGGATCGTCCTCAGCTCATCGCCGCAATGGCTGCGTGCCGCAAGGCCGGTGCCGTCCTTCTCATCGCCAAGCTGGACCGATTGTCTCGTGACGTGGCTTTCATCGCGGGCCTCATGAAGTCCGACGTGCGCTTCATCGCTTGTGACATGCCGGATGCCGATGCCTTTCGCCTGCACATCGAGGCTGCTATCGCAGAAGAGGAGCGGCGTCGCATCAGCGGGAGAACTAAGGCGGCGCTCAATGCGGCCAAGGCGCGAGGCGTCAAGCTTGGTGGGTTCCGCGGGCATATCCCCACGCGCGACGAACGCGAGAGAGGCAGAGCCCGACAGCGAGAACAAGCTCAGCAACGTGCAGCGTCGATCCTTCCCCTCGTGGCAGAACTGCGCGGGGCGGGCATCACGAGTCTGGCGGCTATAGCTAGGGCGCTCACAGAGAGGGGCGTCAGCACGCCCAAGGGAGCCGCACGGTGGCAGCCAGTCCAGGTACGACGTCTGCTTGCGGTGGCCGACTAGTGCTGGGTTGAGCTGCGCTCGTTTTAGACTTTCTCTTCGGGGCTATATCGAACATATGCGCTCAGCTTCTGGTTCGCGCGGTGCCCACGGGGGGTAACTTCGCGGAGGGCGAATGCGGATGCCCGTTTCGGATGCGCGCCCAAAAATCATGTCGATTGACAATTTACAGCTGAGGTGATCGCTGGGCTGTGCCTAAGCCGGATTGTTATCAGAGTATCGCCATCTGCCGATGAACTGCGGGCGAACTCAAATCGAACAGATCATAAGCAAATATTCGCTTGGCTCGTCCAATCTGTCTCGGAAGATAGGCCTCTGGCACCCGGCAAACGACCGAGCACCTGCCGTGAAATAGACCTCTCACCGCCGCCGACAAAGAATGAGGTTTTGTAGAAAACGGCATCATAACGTCATCGCATTCGCCCAAACGCGGAACATTCTCCATCTTGGCGACCAACTCAACAGCACTAAACGGATCGCAAAACATTATGCTTTCTTTATCCAAGACCTTCTGTGCCACGATGGCGTCGTGCAAGCTGTTGGCGCGGGCCTCCGAAATGCTATCGTTCTCGCGGCAGATAATTGCGAAGCGGTTCATCTGTTCATAGTCATCCAGCACGCTGGCTATTTGGTCCTGATCTGACCCGCAGAATACAAAGAGCCGTCTTCCTTCTCTGCAAGAAGTGTCGCCCTCAAAAAATGGTATCCGCTGCCGGATCCATTTGCCTTGCGTGAACCCGCCCAGTGGGTCAGCTGTTCGAGGTTGCGCTAGGGCCTCCACCGCAGCTTTAGGAAGCGCCGCCCCGTAGCTGCCCTCTGAGTAACAATAGCGTATAGCCGCGACGCCCAGATTCAGCAGTAGCGCCGTAAGCGACACAATGATGTATTTGGGCATCGACGTTATATCTACAATCGGTAGAAGCTCGCTCGGCTTGATGGGGCCGATCTCTCTTGCAAGGCGCACGACGTTGTTTGAAAAGTCAGTTGATCGACCGAGGTTGATCGTCTTGAATCGCTTCTTGCGTTTGGCGTTCGCAACGATGGCGCTTGCAGGTTCTGAATCTGCGTGAGTGGCGGAGGGGGGTGAAAACTCTATCCGTAGAAGCCTCTCGGCGTTGGCTCCGATCGCCTCAAGAATTTGAAGGCTGCGATCTTCCCAGCTAGCGCAGTAGATATAAAGAAAGCTCGAAACCGCACACGATCCTATCTCCGAACGTCGTTCTCGGAGAAGAAGATGGCCGAGCTGAATTTGGTTCTGCTCAGTCACGGTGCTCCATCCTCGAATAAGTCAGTTTGTTGAGGGTCGTACTTGGTTATGTAGCTCTTCACTTCCGTGGCCCACTTAATAGGATCAAATGAAGCGCCACCATCGAGCACTAGGTACAAACGCTCTGCTGGGATCCGAACGTCGGCAATCGCACCCCGATACGAGAAGCCGTACCTTGGAGCAAACCGCCGATGTAGTCGGAACCGAACTAGGCTAGCTTCCGCATCGCGGCCGGTATTTGAGGTGCCGCCTAGGCGAGCACCATCGGTAATGACTAGATTCTCCCGTTGTGCAACCGTCAGCAGTTCGCTCAAGCTCATTTCTGTCGGACCTGCCGCGGTCGCAAATTGTGCCCTGCGGACCAGAACGTCGATCTCATCATCAATACGAAAGATACCGCGCTCTGGTGTTCGAATACCGAGGTTGTGAGTTGGATCAACTTGAAGCATCCGCGTTAGCGTGCCTAGGCAATCGATAAGACGCGCTACAACGCGGCCTTTTCCGCCTAACTGCTGTTCAATACCGCGATACTTAGCTTCGGCAGCATTGACGGCAGCCTGTCTCTGCGTCGTCCATTCTATAGGTTTCGTTTTCGTGCAAAACGCTAGTAGTCCCGCTTCATCCTTCGTCTCCACTTCCTGTTCGTAGATCTCTGCCATTAAGTCCAAGAAATCCCGGATCGAGCCGTCCGCCAATGCGGTAATGATGCGTGCTCCGGCATAGGGAATGCTGGTAATTTTGTTTGCTTCCAGCAACTCAAGCATTGCGCCACGTTGCTTGTTGCGCAGCGCTGCAAGAAAAGTCTCTTTAGTTGTTGGCTGACTGAGTGCTTCCTCGGGAATGAGGCCAAGTCGTGAAATAACGTAGTGCTGAAATAGAGGGAGTTCTCCCTCCACAAACTCTAGTTCTTTGAGGGAATCTTTTGAGATAGCCCGACGTTTTTGGAGCGCATCGAGGCGGCGCTGCGTTTTTTGGGCAGCTTCACGAAACGAACTCACGCGTTGCGATGTGCTCCGTTCGAGGGCGAACGACAGCAGGTGATTTGTTCTGTAGTTACCCAAACGATCTTGCAGTGAGAATGCAGATGTTGGGCGAAGACCGCGGTCTTGGCGAGCCGGGGGCGAGAGCGAGTAGTACGTTCGGTAAGAGGTGATGTGCTTGCAGAGCGAATTGAAGTCTGCCTCGGTGAGCGCGTCCAAGTCGACAACTGCCCGATCGCCCCCGCTTAGTCCCTGAGTGCCGAAGACCGTGGCTGTCGGATTAATGCCGCCGGGGGTGTACGCTAGTATCCAATCGATGGGTGCCTTCGTGTGGCGAACCAAAGAATTGAGTATCCTTTGTTGCGCTTCGGTTAGGTAGTCACACTCGTCCAGCGCGATTTTAAATCGGAGTGGATCAGACGGAGAAAAATGTCTCCCGCGAAACAAAGCAAGGAGGACATCGGTGGCCGAAGCGAGGAATTCCATCGGCTGGGAACGCATCATAAGCGATCCTGCGGCCACTTGGTCGCCTCTAGAAATGGCGTTGTAGTAAGAACTGCGGTAGTCCAATAGAGCGCGGGACACTTGGGACAGGGGGTCAGTGTCGTGCAAAGAAGTCGCCCTGTCAGGCAACAAAGCAAGTACCTTCTCTGCAGCGGTAGTGGCCTCAGCTAGCGAGTATTCAATCCACCCGGCTTCGCGCAGTTCGACCGCGGTTCGGCAAAGCTGCTCGATGGCTGCGGTCTCTATGAGGGTTGAGACAAACAATGTCTCGACAAGGGTGGTGTCAGGTGCAGTGGGAAAAACCAGGCGCCAATCAAACCCCTGACCGGTCTGCATAAATATGGAGGGGAAGTGTATATATACGCCTGCCCATGCTTTTTTCTTATCCGATAGCTGCGCGAGCAGTGTGGGATTGCGTTTCAATTCAAGTGTTTCGAGAGATTTCAAAATGCTTGTTTTACCGCTGCCCCGGGCGCCGCAGACGTAGTAGGAGCCATCATGCCGCATTACGCGAAGAGATACTGACGAAACCCATATCAAGGGCCTGTGGTCTTGCTCGAATTTGCTGGGGCGAAATGGATTTCGATCGGGCGCGACGGTCATAGGGAGACTGTCCAAGAAGTTGATGCGGCTTCGAGATCCGAAATCCGAATGAAACCAGCGAAATGCAATGCGACAACTCCTCTGATAAGCTCCTTCTCGTCTATTGTGCGCCTAGCTCCCCTTGGCAAATAACTGTCTTTGGTAATTTCGGAGAGAAGGGCGGGCCAATATAACTGACGATGAGTCGCTAAGGCGCGCATGACCGCATGTGAGAGTGATGATGCAAAAGGATTTGGAACGCCTACTGGAAAATATACCGGCTTACCTCTCGCCAAGGCGCTGCCAGAGGAGACCCGATAGGGCACCACTCGGCCACCGCAAGGGCCGTCGTTGGGGTTCAGAGTGAATAACTCTATCTCATTGAAGCCAGAATCTATTCTTGGGGCGGAGATGATGACGATTTGGCTCCCGCTGTTAGGATCCGTCACCACTTCTATCGGATCGGTATGAATGTGACCGTGAAGATATAAAACGGCTCTGTTCGAGTTAAGTAGGGTTCGGCGCAGCCTGCCGCCGTTGATTAGCTCCGTATAGATGGCAATTCGTGGAGTTGCTTGCGGTAATAAATTGTGGTGGGCGACTATAATGGGCACCATTCTGCGCGGCGTTTGGCTTATTAAATCTAACAGCTCTTGGATCGAATTGTCGTCAAACGATGGAGTGTCGATTAGCTCGTAGAAACCATCCAATTGTTTAAGCTGCGATTTCGTGAAATAGGATCTGCTGGACTTCTTAAGTGATTTCAACATGAGAGCTCGAAGGGGCTCACTTAGATAGTGCTTCTCTTGGCATCCCAAGCAAGAGTTCATTGAAAATAGCGCCACAAGGGATTTTTGATCCGCCGCGTGCTGCTTGATCGATCGCACAGGGACTAGATTTAATCCGTTTTGGGCAAGGTACTCGTTTAGCGGATTGAACTTTGAGTCGATGGTACCAGATTCAGCCAATGGTCGATTGACGTCGTGATTCCCTGGAACGATGATGCAACTGTCTCGGGATGCTGCTCTGTTTGGCCCCTGAAGTAGAAGAGGGGTCAGTTGCTTCAGTGCGGCTTCGTATCCAGGTAGGTCGCCATTGGTTGTTAGGTCGCCGACCAAACAAACGTAGTCGTAAGACCTCTCGTAGACGCGTTTAGCAATCCTTCGTAGCACCACTTGAATCGACGCTGACGATATTGAGGTCGCCAGAGTTGAGCTGAAACCCTTGTCTTTTAGGTCGGTGCGGTTGGGCAAGGTGCGCCATTCTGGGTAGTGCAAGTCTCCCACTTGGAGAATGCGCGTTACGATAACTCCTTCAAGACCGCCACGCCCATTGTCGGAATCTGTTCGCAAGCTCTGTGATTCATCTCGTAAGCCCGACTCGTCGGCTTGTCCGTGACCCGCCATCATTAAAAGCCATGCAGTAAGAGCTGGAGAAATGGATGAGCACGGAAGGTTGCACGTTGACCGCGAAGTCGCAATACGATGCGGATTTAGATTGAAAGTTCATTGTGCGGAAGAAGGGCGAGAGCCGCTATGCAAGTTCCTACTCGAAGTTGCCGCGCACCTAACGGCTTCATCGAGAGGTTTCCTCCGACCGAATTGGCACCGCGGAGACTCCCCTGCTTGCCATATGCTTGCCAAAAGAGACGGGAAAAAAAAGACAGCGTAACAAGAAGATGACATGCTCTCAAGGTGTTGATCCGGTCGGTCAGAGTCGCCCGTAGGAACCGCCGAAACTGATGCGGCTATCCGCATTCATAGCAGGGAACCTTGTCGAGCGCGGCAACCATCGCCGAGAACAGCTCGTCTTTGCCGTAGTCTCCTGCCACGTCGCCCGAAGCGTGATCGGCGAAGGCGTCGCGCACTTCCTTGTCGATGCCGTTCTTGCGCGCCTGCGCCTTGAAGCGATGACGCCAACCATGGTTCGGCGCCGGGCCGGAACCATTGCTCGCCGGTAGCGCCTCTTTTGCGAAGGCCGCGAGTTTGTTCTTCACGCTCTGCAACGGGCCGAGAATGCCGCGAGGATCTTTCGTGCGGCTCGGCGGTGCGTCGGGCCTGTAGAGATCGGGCCGCGGCGTCAGAAACAGGTGCCCGTCAGGCGCTGCCTCCACGAAGTCTAGGAAGCCTTGCTCGATCAAGTGAGGGTGAAGAGGGATGTGCCACGCGCTCTTGGTCTTGACCGTGCCCGCTTCCTTCGAGACGGCGATTGCCCAGTGCCCGTCAAACTTCACCACGTCCGACTTGCGGAGCTGTGCCATTTCTCCGACCCGCGTCCCCGTGTAAGCCATGAGCCAAGGCACCCATCGTTTGGCCGCCGCAAGCTTTGGGCTTTCACGCGGTGCCGGGACGTAATGCAGGGCTTTGGCGAGGATCGCTGTGGCTTCGGCATCGTTGAGCGTCTTCCTGCCGCTCCCCTCGGCATCTTTCCGTGCCTTGCGCTTGATTCGTGCTGCGGGGTTTCCGGAGGTCAGGATCTCTTGCTCGACTGCCCAATTGAACACGGCGTTGATCGCCCCGAGGTCCACCGCGTTGATCGTCTTGGGCTTCACCCCATTCTCTGAACGCTTGTCGATGTAAGCCCTGATGTCCGCGCGTGTGAGGCCAGAGACGGCGGGCTCAGCTCCGTGGCGCTTGGTAAGGAACGCTTTGAACCTGTCGAAGACTGCGGAGTAGGACGCCAAGGTTGAAGGCGTGACGGAAGCTTGGTCTGGGTGCTGGCGCCAGCGGTTGAATAGATCGGTCGCTGTCGGTTGCTCGGCGCCGTTCTTGCGATTTGCCTTCTTGAGCACGCTTTGAGGGGGGAAGCGCTTGGCGTTGGTGTCAGGGGAGAAGTCTCCCCGTGCTCGCTTTGCCTGCATCGCCCAGGCGTCTGTCATCGAACGCACAAATTCAGCCGTCACCGCGTCACGCGACGGGGCATCGACGCGCAAGCCGCGGCTCAAGAGGGCGCGGTTCACGAAAGGGGCCACGGCCTCGTGCGCGCGACCAGCTTGAATTAGCCTGTGCAAGTCGCGTTGCTGGGACTCGGCAATACGCTGCACCGTGCTGCGAGGCTCTGCCTCGGCGACATCCAAACCCAGTTCCGTCCAATCCTCTCCGTCTGGCGCCAGCCCTCGGAGTTGGTCGGCGAGCGGCGTTGCTGTCCAGGCGCGATAGCAGTCCTCCGATAGCGCGACGCACTGCGCCTGCGTGAGCTTGAGCGGAGTTGTCGTCCGGAGAGAGCGATAGACGTTCGCAAGGTGCGTGCTGACGACGGCGTGCCGCGCCTTCGCTTCGCCCGGATCGCGGGTGCGGAGAGAGACCTTGATCGCCTCTGCCTTCGCGGTGACGCGGACACGCACGGTGCTCTCGGCGACTGGAATGTCGAGCACGCGGCCGCGCACATGCGCCAGCACATCACGAGGGATGCGCTCCCGGAATTGGATGAGAGAGGAGTCCTTGCGCGTCATTGGCCGCGCCATCCTGATAAACGCCATGTGTACCGCCCGTGTGTACCAGTCGGGCGAGCCAGATCTTATGAAGGATCAGTTACTTGGTGAATATCAACGGGATGGGATGTGTTATGGTGCCCAGAAGAGGACTCGAACCTCCACGCCTTGCGGCGCTGCTACCTGAAAGCAGTGCGTCTACCAATTCCGCCATCTGGGCAAGCCAAAGAGCCTGCGGGCGACCTGAGTTACGGGGAGCGGCCGGGCTTGTCAATCGCGTGACAGAAAATGGTCTCCCGACGCGGCGTTGCGTCTCCGTCGCAAGCAAGGCTTTGCGCTCCGAGCGGCGAGTTTGGGCTGGTCACGGTTCAGGCGCTTGCGCTAGATGCTTGATGGCGCGGTGACAGGTCCGCATTGTGCTGCGATCACCGGGGCGACACTCTTGGCACGGGGTCCGGGAGCGGGAGGGCGGCATGGTTGAGCGCATCACTTACGAGATCGTGACGGTTTTCGGGGGATCGGGGTTCGTCGGCCGCTACGCCGTGCGCGCGCTCGCGAAGGCCGGCTATCGGGTCAGGGCCGCATGCCGGCGCCCCGATCTCGCCGGGTTCCTGCAACCCATGGGCAACGTCGGCCAGGTGCAGCCGGTGCAGGCCAACCTGCGCTATCCCGAGTCGGTGCGGCGCGCGGTCGAGGGGGCGCACGTCGTCGTCAACTGCGTCGGGCTGCTGGCCAGCGGCGGCCGGCAAACGTTCCAGGCCGTCCATGTCGAAGGGGCGCGCGCCGCGGCGCGCGCGGCCCGCGAGGCGGGAGCGCGGCACTTCGTGCATGTCTCCGCGATCGGCGCATCTGCAAAATCGCCGGCCCGCTACGCTCAAACGAAGGCCGCGGGCGAGGCGGCCGTGCTCGAGGAGTTTCCCGGGGCCGTCATTCTCAGGCCCTCGATCGTATTCGGCCCTGAGGACGAGTTTTTCAACCGTTTCGCGGCCATGGCGCGCGTGTCGCCGGTGCTGCCGCTGATCGGCGGCGGGAGGACGCGCTTCCAGCCGGTCTATGTGGGCGACGTGGCGAGAGGGATCGCGGCGGCGGCGCGCGGGGAGGGGAAGGCCGGCACCGTCTACGAGATCGGCGGGCCGGAGGTATTCACGTTTCGCGAGCTTCTCGAGCGGACGCTCGAATATGCGGAGCGCGAGCGCGGCTTCATCTCGCTGCCGTTCTGGCTCGCCAAGCTGCAGGCGCTGCTCACCTGGCCGCTGCCGAACTCCCTGCGTCCGCTGACGGTCGACCAGGTGCGGCTGCTGCAGCGCGACAACGTCGTCAGCGACGCGGCGAAGAAAGAGGGCCGCACGCTCGCCGGGCTCGGTGTCACGGGCGAGGAGACGATCAGCGCCATCGTGCCCGGCTACCTCGAGCGCTTCAGGCCGAAGGGGCAGTATTCGCACTACAGAGGTTAGCAAGAGGGGACACGCAATGGCGGCTGCGCGCGGAACACCAGTGGCTCGACTGCTCAAGACGCGCTCGCTCGGCACGATCGGCGTGCTCGCGGTCGCGGCGTTCTACGTGGCCTGGCCGCTCTATGCCGGCTACGAGATCAAATCGTCGCTCGACACGCAGAACGTCGAAGGCCTCAACGCGCACGTGGACTTTCCGAGCGTGCGCGTCTCGCTCAAGCCCGCCGTCACCGCGAAGGTGGAGCAGGTGGTGACGGATGCGCTCAGCCGGGCCGGCACGGCGGGCGGCGCGCTCGCGGAGCGGCTCAAGGCCGAGATTTTGCCGCGCATCGTCGACGGCGTGCTGGCGAGCCTCGTCACGCCGGAAATGATGATCCGCATCCATGTAAGCGGCAAGAGCCTCAAGGAGGCGCTTGACGGTCTCGTGATCGAGAAGGCCTCGGCGGCGCAGGGGCTCGGCGGGATGCTCATCGTGCCGTCCGAGGGGCAAGCGGGAGGCTCGCAAAGCAAGCTCGAGCAGATCGCGGGCAAGCTCGGCATCGACACAAGCAAGGTGTTCGGCGGCACCGTCAGCAAAGCGGGCGAGGAGCCGGTCGTCGTAGCGCCGCCGCCGTCCGCGCTGCCGGTCGCAGGTGACGGCAAGCAGCGTCCCAAGTACGGCATCGGCAACATCAAGCACTTCTCGGTCAGCGGGCCGCTCGCGCTGTCGATCGGAGTGTCGCGCGATGCGGGCACGAAAAAGCCCGAGCTCACGGCTGACCTCTCGTTCGTGGATGGCTCGTGGAAGCTCACCGGGCTCGTGCCGGAGCTCTAAGCTACCTATGATTTTAGGTGACGAACTCTACGACGTCGCGGCGCGGCACTCCTCGTCGGCGGGGAGCGGGTCGCAGGAGGGCGAGCCGACGCACGTCTCCAGCGCACGGCGCACGTCGCTCGTATAGAGGCCGTCGATAGGACCCTTGTAGACGCCCTGCGATTCGAGCCCGCACTGGTAGAGCTTGACCAGGTGCTCGCCGCCGAAGCGCATGGCCTGCTCGTAGTCGCGCAAGGCGGCCTGCCGCTCGCCGAGCGCCTGGCGGATGTGGGCGCGCGTGTCGTGCGCATGCGGACTCTGCGGAGCCAGACGGAGCGAGTGCTCGACGTCGCTCATGCCCTCGGAGAGACGGTTGAGCTTGAAGTGCACCCACGCGCGATTATTGAGCGCCATGGACGAGGTCGGATCGAGCCTGATGGCCATGTCGTAGTCGCCGACGGAGCGCTCGAGAGCGCCCTGCAAAGCATAGGCGAGCGCGCGCATGGCATAGGCGAGGCTCTTGGTGCCGGCATCGAGGGAAGGATTGTCGATCAGCTCCGAGCAGCCGGCGATACGCCGGTCGTTGTTGTCGCTGAAGCATTCGGTGATGGTGTTGGAGGAAGCGCCGGAGGAGGCCGCGCACGCGGCCATGAGGGCAGCGAGCGACACCGCCAAACGCCGGACATGCCTATCCAAGCCTCGGAGTGTCATCGGTAACCATCGGGTTCTGCTCCCCAAACGGCCGGGGAGACGTATATGATAGCATGAAAGATAGGCCGTGGGCTGGCCGCAATTGCGGCAAAGCCGGTCAACGGAGATGCTCGGCACCCCATGAAACGCGTGCTTCTGATCATCGGCGGCGGAATCGCCGCCTACAAGTGCCTCGATCTCATCCGGCGGCTCGCGGAGCGCGGCGTCGGCGTGCGTTGCGTCATGACCAAGGCGGCGCAGGAGTTCGTCACGCCGCTCGCGGTGGGTGCCATCAGCAACGAGCGCGTGGCGACCGATCTCTTCGACCTCGAAGAAGAGCGCGAGATCGGCCACATCAGGCTCGCGCGCGAGGCGGATCTGGTGGTGGTCGCGCCGGCGACAGCCGATCTTCTCGCGCGCATGGCGCAGGGGCTCGCAAACGATCTCGCGACATCGGTACTGCTCGCCACACGCGCGCCCATTCTCGCCGCGCCGGCCATGAACCCGGCCATGTGGAACCACAAGGCGACACAGCGCAACGTGCGCCAGCTCGAGGCGGACGGCGTGCACGTCATCGGGCCGAACGCCGGGGAGATGGCGGAGAAGGGTGAGGCGGGCGTCGGGCGCATGGCGGAGGTGCCCGAGCTCGTGGAGCGGATCGAGACGCTGCTGGCGGGCGAGGACGGCGGCAGCGGCTTCGGCTTCATCACGGTTGCGGCGTCGCGCGGACGTCCCCTCCTTGCCGGTCGCCATGTGCTGGTGACGAGCGGGCCCACGCACGAGCCGATCGATCCCGTGCGCTACATCGCCAACCGCTCGTCCGGAAAGCAGGGCCATGCCATCGCCGCCGCGGCGAAGAGGCTCGGGGCGCGCGTGACGCTCATCTCCGGGCCGGTGCAGATTCCCGATCCCGAGGGGGTCGAGGTGCGGCATGTCGAGACGGCACGCGAGATGCTGGCTGCGGCCGAGGCGGCGCTGCCGGCCGATGTTGCCGTGTTCGCGGCGGCGGTCGCGGACTGGCGCGTAGCGGAGCCCGGGCGCGGCAAGATCAAGAAGACCGCGGGCGCGGCGCCGCCGTCGCTGTCGCTGGTCGAGAACCCCGACATCCTGCGGACGATCGCGGCGCTCGGCGCGCGGCGCCCACAGCTCCTGATCGGCTTTGCGGCGGAGACGCAGGCCCTGGTCGAGAACGCCAAGCGCAAGCGCAAGGCCAAGGGCGTGGACTGGATCGTCGCCAACGACGTCTCCGAGGAAGCGGGCGTGTTCGGCGGCGAGCGCAATCACGTGCATCTCGTGACGGCGGACGGCGTCGAGGAGTGGCCGGACATGAGCAAGGCGGACGTGGCCGAGGCGCTCGTGCGGCGCGCGGCGGCGTATCTCGCCACGGCGCGGGAATCGGTATGACGGAAAAGTCGGGTGGACGCGCGGGCAAGGCGCAAGCGCGCGTGCGTGTCGTTGTGCTGGCGCACGCGAAGGGGCTGCCGCTTCCGGTCTACCAGTCGGACGAGGCGGCGGGTCTCGACCTGATGGCGGCGGTGGCGACGCGCGAGAAAATCGTCATTGCGCCCGGCGCGCGGGTGCTGATCCCGACCGGGCTCGTGCTCGAGCTGCCGGCCGGCTTCGAGGGTCAAGTGCGGCCGCGCTCGGGGCTCGCGCTCAAGCACGGCGTCACGGTGCTGAACAGCCCGGGGACCATCGACTCCGACTATCGGGGCGAGGTGCGCGTCATCCTGATCAATCTCGGGGACGCGCCGTTCACGGTGCGGCGCGGGGAGCGCATCGCGCAACTCGTGGTGGCGCCCGTCACGCGCGCGCGCCTCGTCGAGGCCAAGCTGCTGGCGGAGACACGGCGCGGGAGCGGCGGTTTCGGCTCCACGCGAGTCAGTGCGGTGCCCTCCGTGGGACGCACAGCCAGCCGAGGCCGGCGGGCGAAAAAGGCTTCGAAACCCAAGACTTGATCGCATGCGCTGGCATGGGCGGCCGGGTTCGGGCGGATGACACCCCACGCGCGCGGCTCTGGACAGGATGCGAAAATATGCGAGAACGAACTGCCACAAATACCTTATACTTCAAGGCTGGAGCACAGCGATGACGGACGCGAGCGAGATCAAGACCCTGAAGGCCACCAAGACCTGGGGCCGTGGCAAGGTCTTCGACGACATCACCGAGACCATCGGGCACACGCCGCTCGTGCGCGTCGCTCGCATGGCCAAGGCGGCCGGCGCCAAGGCCGACGTGCTGATCAAGCTCGAGTTCTTCAACCCGCTCTCGTCGGTCAAGGACCGCATCGGCGTCGCCATGATCGACGTGCTCGAGGCCGATGGCAAAATCACGCCGGGCAAGACGGTGCTCATCGAGCCGACCTCCGGCAACACAGGCATCGGCCTGGCCTTCGTCGCCGCGGCGCGCGGCTACAAGCTGATCCTCGTGATGCCCGAGTCGATGTCGATCGAGCGGCGCAAGATCCTCGCGCATCTCGGTGCGGAGCTGGTGCTCACTCCCGCGGCCGGCGGCATGCCGGGTGCCATCGACAAAGCCAATCAGCTGCTCGATGCGACGCCCGGCTCCGTGCAGCCGAGCCAGTTCGAGAATCCGGCCAACCCGCTCGTGCATGAGAAGACGACCGCCGAGGAGCTCTGGAACGACACGCAGGGCAACATCGACGCGCTGGTGATCGGCGTCGGCACGGGCGGCACGCTCACCGGTTGCGGGCGTGTGCTCAAGAAGCGCAAGCCGTCGCTCAAGATCATCGCGGTGGAGCCCGAGGGCAGCCCGGTGCTCTCCGGCGGCGCGCGCGGTCCGCACAAGATCCAGGGCATCGGCGCGGGCTTCGTGCCCAAGGTGCTCGACACCAAGTTCATCGACGAGGTGGTGCGGGTGTCCAACGACAAGGCCTTCGAAACGTCGCGATTGCTTGCCAAAGTCGAAGGCATTCCGGGTGGTATCTCGACGGGAGCCAACCTGGCGGCGGCGCTCGAGGTGGCGCAGCGCGACGACATGGCCGGCAAAACGGTGGTGACCTTCGCCCCGTCCTCGGCCGAGCGCTATTTCTCGAGCGAGCTCTTCGTCGAGCCGCCGAAGGCGTGAGCGTCAGTGCGCGTTCCGAGTGCGCGTCCTTGAAAAGGGGTTGGACGGTTGCGGCCGTTTCTCATTGCACTCTCGATCGTCTCCGTAACGGCGGCCGGCGGGCTATCGGCGATGGCCGAAGGGCCGCGCTGGACGCCGCTTACCGGCGTGCTGTCGCCGGAAGACGGATCCTCGACTCCTGAGGAGCCGAACAGGACCGAGACATCCTCGACCGAAAAACCGACGCCGCGGGCTCCGGCCGACGGCAAAACGGATGCCGGTGGGGCGCGGCTCGCGCTCAAGGTGACGCTGGTGAAGATCGTCACGGACGGGCAGCCGCACGGCGACCTGGGTGTGCGGACGATGGCGGTCGACGACGATCTCGCGAACGGGCTCGATCTCGGCGGCGCGCGGGGTGCGCTGGTGACCGGCGCTGACTCGTCGCCGGCCGGCGGCCTGCTCGCGGGTGACGTCATCGAAGCACTCGACGGCCGCGAGATCGCGAGCGCGGATGCGCTTTCGGCGGAGCTTCGCCGTTCCAACGCCGACCAGCAGGTGACGGTCGACGTCTGGCGCGCCGGCACCGGTCCTTCCGATCTCAAGCAGCTGCTCGTCGACCGTGCCAACGGCGGCAACGTGGGCGCGGCGGCAAGCCTCGGGCGGCTGCTCTCGCTCGGTCTCGTGTTCGGCCCCAAAAACTACGGCGAGGCGGCGACCTACTATCTCAAGGCCGCGGAGGCGGGGCATCTCGGGTCGATGACGCGCTATGCCCTCTTCGCCAAGGACGGCATCGGCATCCCGAAGGACGAGGCGCTGGCGGTGAAGTGGTTCCGCGAGGCGGCCGATGGCGGTCAGGACGCGGCGATGACCAACCTCGGCACGCTCTACGAGACGGGCCGCGGTGTGACGCAGGACTTCGCCGAGGCTGCGCGCTGGTATCAGAAGGCCGTCGACAAGGGGCATGTGTTCGCCATGCACAGGCTCGCGCTGCTCTATGAGGCGGGACGCGGCGTGAAAAAGGACGATCAGGAGGCGGTGCGTCTGCTGCGCGCCGCATCCGACAAGGGGCTCAGCGAGGCGACCTCGTGGCTCGCCGAGAAGTACGAGCAGGGACGCGGCATCGCGAAGGATGACGCCGAGGCTTATGCGCTCAACGCGCGGGCGGCGGACCAGGTGCGCCGCGCCGCCGAGCAGGGCAACGCGGTGGCGACCTTCAACCTTGGCGTCCTCTATCGCATCGGCAAGGGCGTGAAGAAGAGCGATACGGAGGCCGCCTACTGGGTGGTGCGCTCGCTCAAGCTCGGCGACAAGTATCTGGTGTCGGAGCTGATACGCAATCCGACGGTGCTGTCGGAAGCGGACCGCAAGTGGCTGCAGCAGGTGCTGCGCGACGAGGGCACCTACAAGGGGCCGATCAACGGCACCTTCTCGCCCGAGGTGCGCACCGCCATGGAAGCGCTCGGCGGGCAGGCTTAGCGGGGCTGAGCTGGACGCGTGCTGCTTGTCCGCTTAGGGCCAGGAGCGGAAATCGAGGAGTGCCAAGTTGCACCGCCAAACTATTGGCGCGAGTGCGTCAGCTTTTGAGGTACAACCTTCTGTTCGCGGAACACTTAAACGTTCCTTGGGGAAATGCGGGTACTTTTCCCTGGTCCCGCACAGGAACGAGAAATATGTATCGCGTTTTCTCCTGCCTTGCCACGCAACACGACTACTGGCTCGTCGCTCTCGCGGCGGTGGTTTGCGTTAGTACTACGCTGACGTCATTCATGACCTACGCCCTCGCGGTCGCCAGTCGCGATCTTCGCCAGATCGGCTGGTCGATGTTGACGGGCGTCTGCGCGGGAACAGGAATCTGGGCGACACATTTCGTCGCCATGCTCGCATACGATGGCGGTTTCCCTACTGCCTATGATCCCACAGCTACGCTCGCGTCGCTCCTCATCGCTGTTCTACTCGCAACGATGGGGTTCGCTCTAGGCGCGCGCGGAGACAAGTGGCTGGTTGGAATCGGTGGTGCGGTAATCGGCTCCGCAATCGGCTTCATGCATTACGTTGGCATGGCGGCCCTTATGGTTCCCGGAACGCTTGCGTGGGATACTCCGCTGGTCATTCTGTCGTGGGCGTTCGGCATCGCATTGGGATGCGTGGCGCTTCATGCCTTCCATCGCCAGAGGGGCGTTGCGGCAATAGCCGCTGGCTCCGTCCTTCTCACACTGGCGATCTGCAGCCTGCATTTCACGTCAATGGGCTCAGTGAGCATCATTCCTGACCCGACCGTGACCTTCCAGTTCTCCGCTTTGGACCGGCCCTTGCTGGCTATGGCGACGGCGGGCGTGACGTTCGTCGTTCTGCTGTCCGCCGTCTCTGCGGTGGTGATCCATCGCGCAAACATTCGGTGTGAGGATGCCTTGCGCGAACAGAACAGCCGGTTCGATGCCGCCGTACGGCATCTTCCAGTCGGTCTCTCAATGTTCGATGCCGATCACCGCCTCATCATGTGCAACGGGTCATACAGGGACATGTACGGCTTGTCTGAAGCAGTCACTCAGCCTGGAAAGCCGTTCGACGAAATCATGCGCTACCATGCGGCCAAGGAGTCCAACGCAACCGCGGACGGTGCGCAGGTGGATGTGGGAGACTGGGTGCAGGGCCTTAGAGATCGCCTTACCCTCGGAAAGGCGTTTACCGATCCCATTCAGCTTAGCGATGGCAGAACAATATTTGTGCGCGTCGGTCCGATAGCGGGAGGCGGTTGGGTCGACGTCCACGAAGATATCACCGAACGTAGCCGGCAGGACGCAAAGATCGCGCATATGGCGCGACACGATATGCTGACTGGCTTGCCCAACCGGGCTCTACTTCACGAGCGACTTGGACAGTCCCTGCAGTGCGGAAGCGATAGGGAAAAAATTGCGCTGCTATTCCTGGATCTGGATCGATTCAAGGACGTGAACGACACTCTCGGACACAGCGTAGGCGACTCGTTGCTGGTTGCGGTCGCTCAGAGGCTTCGTGACTGCGTTAGAAAATCCGATACCGTCGCGCGCATCGGCGGTGACGAATTTGTGGTGATGGCAAGCGTCGCCGATTCGACGACCGAGCCCGCGAACCTAGCCGCGCGCATCATTGAATCCATAAGCGATCCCTACGACATCGACGGGCACAAGTGCGTCGTGGGCACAAGCGTCGGAATCGCAGTTTCAGAAAACGAAACCGACAACGATGCGCTCCTGGCGCAAGCAGATTTGGCCCTGTATCGCTCAAAGGCCGATGGACGCGGCACGTACTGTTTCTTCGAAGAGGAAATGAACACCAGCGTTCGGCACCGGCGCAGCTTAGAACGCGATTTGCGGTCCGCTCTTGCTGGCGGCGAGTTCCAGCTTCACTATCAACCGCTCGTGAATCTTGAGCGAAACGAAATAGCAGGATTCGAAGCTCTTTTGCGCTGGCGTCATGGTGAGCGTGGTTTTGTGCCGCCAGCGGATTTCATTCCGGTCGCGGAAGAGAGCGGTCTCATCGTTCCCATCGGCGAGTGGGTGCTACGGCAGGCCTGTACGGATGCTGCCACTTGGCCTGACGACATCAGAGTGGCCGTCAATTTGTCGCCCGTTCAGTTTCGGGGGCGAGCCCTTGTGCAATCGGTCGTCAGTGCCGTTGCCACGGCAGGGATCTCGCCGCGCCGGCTGGAGCTTGAGATTACCGAGTCTGCATTGCTGAGTGACAGCGAGGAGACCCTGGAGATTTTGCGCAAGCTGAGCAGCTTCGGTGTCAGGATCGCGATGGATGATTTCGGTACGGGCTATTCGTCGCTTAGATATCTCCGCAGCTTCCCCTTTGATAAAATCAAGATCGACAAGAGCTTCATTTCAAGCTTGTTCGACGGTGACAGCAGCCTCGCCATCGTGCGCGCCATCAGCGGACTCGGTCGCGCCTTGGATCTCTCGATCACGGCGGAGGGGGTCGAGACCCAGAAGCAACTCGAGGTCGTTCGCCTGGAAGGCTGCACGGAAATGCAGGGGTTTCTTTTCAGCAAACCCAAGCCTGCCTCTGAGCTTGGAGAATATTTCTCTACCGTGTCCGGCCAAACTAGTTTGAACGACGATCCCCCGACTTTTGCGCTTGCCAAAGCGAGGTCTGCTTAGGGTCAGAAGCGGCAGTCGTAGCAAGCTAGCGGGCGACCGCTCAGACTAAAAACAAACGCTCCGGACGGTCGTCCGGAGCGTTGCTGTTCTTTCGATAGGGGAACCGCCGCGGCGCGGTTACGCCGCCTTGGCGGTGGCGGGCTTGGCGGAGTCGGCGATGAAGGCCATGGCTGCCTGCACGCCGCCCTTCTTGTGCGGGACGCCCGCCAGCTCGAGGCCCATCTCGACGCCGGTCAGCGCGCCGAGGATGGTCAACTCGTTGGTGTCGCCCAGGTGGCCGATGCGGAAGGCCTTGCCCGCGAGCTTGTTGAGCCCCGTGCCGAGCGACATGTTGAAGCTCTCGAGCACGATCTTGCGGAAGGCGTCGGCGTTGTGGCCGTCGGGCATGAGCACGGTGGTGACGGCCGGCGAATAGTACTTCGCATCGCGGCAGTTGAGGTCGAGGCCCCAGGCGCGCACGGCGATGCGGGTTGCTTCCGCGAGGCGCTCGTGGCGGGCGAGCACGTTCTCGAGCCCCTCCTCCTCGATGAGGCGGATGGCCTCCTCGAGGCCGAACAGGAGACCCGTCGCGGGCGTATAGGGGAAGAAGCCCTGCTCGTTCATGGCCAGCATGTCGTCCCACGAGAAATAGGCGCGGTTCAGCGTCGCTTCCTTCGAGGCGGCGATGGCTTTCGCCGACACTGCCGTGAACGAGAGGCCGGGCGGCAGCATCAGACCCTTCTGCGAGCCCGCTACCGTGACGTCGATCCCCCACTCGTCGTGGCGGAGGTCTGCAGCGGCGAGGCCCGAGATGGAATCGGCCATGAACAGGGCCGGATGGCGGGCCGCGTCGATGGCGCGGCGGATCTCGTCGAGGCGGGTGCAGCAGCCGGTCGAGGTCTCGTTGTGGACCACGCACACGGCCTTGATGGCATGCGCCTTGTCCTTCTTGAGGTGGGCCTCGATCTCGTGCGCATCGGCGCCGATGCGCCAGTCGGTCTGGATCACCTCGGCGCGGAGGCCGAGACGGTCGACCATCTGCTTCCAGAGCACGGCGAACTGGCCGGTCTCGACCATGAGCACGCGGTCGCCGGGCGAGAGCGTGTTGGTGAGGGCTGCTTCCCAGGCGCCGGTGCCGGAGGCGGGATAGATGATGACGGGGCCATCGGTCTTGAACAGCGCGCGGACGCCCTTCAGCACGCGCTTGCCGAGCTCCTGGAAGGTGGGGCCGCGGTGATCGAGAACCTGGCGGCTCATGGCCGCGAGCACGCGCTCGGGAATGGGCGTCGGGCCCGGGATCTGCAGGAAGTGGCGCCCTGGCCGGCGAGGCTCGTTGGTCATTACGTTTCCCTTCTCCGCTCGCCGCGTAGGGGCCGCTGTCCTCGGAGAGAATTGTCTCCGAGGAGGAGGGGCTCCATCGATTTTTTTGGTTCGCGCGAGCAGCGGCACCTATAGGTGCGAAAGGAGAAACGCGTCAAGCGCGATAAGCCCGAAAATGGCGCGATATGGCCAGTATCATTCCAGGTTCACGCGTATGGACGAAACGACGCGGATAAGTTTTGCGGGATCGAGGTGTCGTTTTAGCAAAATTTTGCGTGAGCTTGTCTCGACGCCGCGCCCAGCGGCGGCGTTAGGGCAAGGCGGGTGGCTTCACGGCGGATGCAAGGTAGTTGACGCCGGTGTCGTCGGCGAGGCGCCACGCGTCGCGGAGCGGGTTAAAGACGAAGCCCTCGTAGCGCGGTGGCGCGAGGCCGGCCGCGGAAAGGTAACGCGTCATCTCATCGGGCGTGACGAAGCGCTCCCACTGGTGCGTGCCGCGCGGCAGCCAGCCCAGCACGTACTCGGCGGCGACGATGGCCAGCGCGTACGACTTCGCCGTGCGGTTGATGGTCGAGAGCACGAGGATGCCTCCCGGCCGCACCACGCCGGCCAGGGCCTTCACGAAAGCCGCCACGTCGGGGACGTGCTCGACGACCTCGAGGCAGACGACGGCATCGTACTGCTCGCCGGCCGGGCCGAGCTCCTCGACGGTTGCGACGCGGTAGTCGATGGCGAGACCCTGCGGCTCGGCGTGTCCGCGAGCGATGGCGATGTTGCGCTCGCCGGGGTCGATGCCGGTCACGCGCGCGCCCATGCGGGCCAGGGGCTCGGACACGAGGCCGCCGCCGCAGCCGACGTCGAGCACGGAGAGGCCATCGAGGGGACGCAGGCCGCCGGCCTCGCGGCCGAAGTGGCGTTGAAGCTCGTCGCGGATGAAGGTCAGCCGCACGGGGCCGATCTGGTGCAGCGGGCGAAATTTCCCGGTCGGGTCCCACCAGGCCTTGGCGAGGTTCTGGAAGCGTTCGACCTCGACCGGGTCGACGTTGCCCGACCCGGGCGAAGGGGCTTCCGTCGTGGGGCTGTCGGCGGCTTGGCTCATGGCTGGCGAAGGTGGCAGGGCGGGCGCGATTGTCAATGTCGTTCAAGGTTGCGGGTGGCGAGCGTTCCCGGTAAGAGAACGGCCGAAACGAGGGCGCATTTCACGTGTCCAGCGGGCTCGCGGCCATGGCCGCTCATCGCCGGCCGCTTTCGTGCGTCATCTCCCTACAGAACCGGGCTCGAGGCAGTTTTTGGCCATGGCTGTCGTTGTGATGAAATTCGGCGGGACCTCCGTCGCCAACGTCGAGCGCATCAAGAACGTGGCCCGCCACGTGAAGCGCGAGGTCGACGCCGGCAACAAGGTGGCCGTCGTGGTTTCGGCGATGGCCGGGGCGACCAATCAGCTCGTCGCCTGGGTCAACGAGGCTTCCCCGCTTGCCGACAAGCGCGAGTACGACGCGGTGGTGGCCTCCGGCGAGCAGGTGACGGCCGGCCTCACCGCCATCGTCCTGCAGTCGATCGGCGTTGCCGCGCGCTCGTGGCAGGGCTGGCAGGTGCCCATCGAAACCAGCGCGGCGCACGGCTCGGCGCGCATCTCGGACATCGTGGCCGACGCGCTCAAGCGGTCGATGGAGGCCGGCGAGGTGGCGGTCATCACCGGGTTCCAGGGCATCGAGCCGAAGTCGGGCCGCATCTCGACGCTTGGGCGCGGCGGGTCCGACACGAGCGCGGTCGCGGTCGCGGTCGCGCTCAAAGCCGACGTGTGCGACATCTACACCGACGTGGACGGCGTCTATACGACCGACCCGCGCATCGTGCCCAAGGCGAAGCGGCTCGCCAAGGTGGCCTACGAGGAAATGCTCGAGATGGCCTCCTCGGGCTCCAAGGTGCTGCAGACGCGCTCGGTCGAGCTCGCCATGGTGCACCAGGTCAAGACGCGCGTGCTGTCGAGCTTCGTCAAGCCCGAGGACATGGCGCCGGTCAGGGCCGACAACCTGGAAGACATCGGGACAATCGTTTGCGGCGAGGATGAGATCATGGAAAATCAGGTCGTCAGCGGCATCGCCTATGCGCGGGACGAGGCGAAGATCACCATGCTCAAGGTCGAGGATAAGCCGGGCATCGCGGCGCGCATCTTCGGGCCGCTGGCGGAGGCTTCGATCAACGTCGACATGATCGTTCAGAACGTCGCCGCCGACGGTCATCACACCGACATGACCTTCACGGTGCAGGCCGCCGAGCTGCCGCGCGCGCTCGAGGTGCTCAAGGCGGCCCGCGCCGATATCGGCAACTTCGATCTTCAGAGCTCGGCCGACGTGGCCAAAGTTTCGGTGATCGGCATCGGCATGCGAAGCCACGCCGGTGTTGCGGCGCGAATGTTCAAGGCGCTCTCGGAGAAGGGCATCAACATCCTCGCCATCTCAACCTCCGAGATCAAGATCAGCGTGTTGATCGACGCGGCCTATGCCGAGCTCGCGGTACGCACCCTGCACAGCGTGTACGGCCTCGACGCGGCCTAGCGGGCCAACCTATCGTTAGCCTTGCATCCTCGCATTTGCGCCGGCAATTCCGCATTGGCGCTCAATTTGACGTATAACGGCCCAAGGTCCTCTCTTTCGTTATGAGGGGTGCGGATCAATTTCAACGGTCATTGCATATGCATTCGAGACGCGGCGATGAGCCCCGTGTGATGTCCTCCGAGCCGGCGCTGCGCGTGATCATGCGCCGGCTGCGCGACATCATGGCCGAAGCAGCGGCCGACGGGCAGGAGCGCCTCGACAAGATCGTCAAGCAGATCGCCGGCGTCATGGTGGCCGACGTCTGCTCCATCTACCTCAGGCGCCAGGACGGCTCGCTCGAGCTGTTCGCCAGCGAGGGCCTCAAGCAGACCGCCGTGCATGCGACGATGCTGAAGAAAGGCGAGGGCCTCGTCGGGCGTTGCGCCGAGCTCGGCGTGCCCATCAACGAGCCCGACGCGGCGCTACACCCGGCCTACTCGTACCGGCCCGAGACGGGCGAGGAGATCTATCACTCGCTGCTCGCGGTGCCGATCCAGAGGAGCGGGCAGGTGCTCGGCGTCCTCGTCGTGCAGAACCGCACGGTCAAGGAATACTCGGACGAGGACGTGGAGGTGATGCAGGCGACCGCCATGGTCGTCGCCGAGCATCTGGTTTCCGGCGCGGTGACGGGCGTCGGGCCGGCGATCGAGCTGTCGAAAGCCCTGACGCGGGTGGTGTCGGGCGAGCCGATCTCGGACGGCATCGCGCTCGGGCACGTGGTGCTGCATGAGCCACGTATCGTCGTCACCAAGCTGATGGCCGACGATCCGGCGGTCGAGATGCGTCGGCTCGAGGATGCGCTGCTCGAGCTCAAGAGCGCGCTCGACGATATGCTCTCGCACGAGCTTTTGTCGGGAGCCGGCGATCATCGCGATGTTCTCGAAGCCTATCGCATGTTCGCCCACGACCGCGGCTGGGAGCGCCGCCTCAGGGAAGCGGTGCAGAGCGGGCTTACCGCGGACGCGGCGGTCGAGCGCGTCAAGAACAGCACGCGGGCGCGCATGCTGAGGAAGCCCGATCCGTTCTGGCGCGAGCGCCAGCGCGACCTCGACGATCTGTCGGACCGGCTTTTGCGCATCCTGGCCGGCGTGGCGACGGGTCTGCTCAGCCCGCAGGACATGCCGCCGGATACCATCCTCGTCGCGCGCACCATGGGGCCCGCGGAGCTGATCGACTACGATCGCACGAAGCTCAGGGGGCTCGTGATCGAGGACGGGAGCGGCCAGAGCCACGTGGCGATCGTTGCCAAGGCGCTCGGCATTCCGGCCGTCGGCCAGGCGGAGGATATCGTCGAGCGCGTGACGGCGGGGGATGCGATCATCGTCGACGGCGTGATCGGCGAGGTGCACGTGCGCCCGTCCAGCGACGTGGTGTCCGCCTATACCGACAAGGTGCGATTCCGGGCACGGCGGCAGAAGCAGTACGAGGCGCTGCGCGACCTGCCGGCGGTGACGATGGACGGCGAGATGGTGACGCTGCAGATCAATGCCGGCCTGCTCGCCGACATGCCGCACGTCAAGGAGTCGGGCAGCGACGGCATCGGGCTGTTTCGCACCGAGCTCATGTTCATGCTGTCGCATACGCTGCCGCGCGTCGACCGGCAGGCGCAGGCCTACGCGGCCGTGCTCGACGAGGCGGCCGGCAAGCCGGTGGTGTTCCGCTCGCTCGACATCGGCGGCGACAAGGTCCTGCCCTATCTGCCGCATGTGCCGGAGGAGAACCCGGCCATCGGCTGGCGCGCGATCCGCATGTCGCTCGACCGGCCGGCGCTGTTTCGCATGCAGATCAGGGCATTGCTACGCGCCGCCGGGGGACGCGAGCTGCGCGTCATGATCCCCATGGTGTCGATTCCGACCGAGATGGACGAGATCAAGGTTCTGATCGACAAGGAGCTCGCCCTCGCCAAGCAACGCGGCACGGCTTCGCCGAAGAGGCTCCTCATCGGGGCCATGATCGAGGTGCCGAGCGTGCTGTTCGAGCTCGACGAGCTTCTGCCGCGCGTCGATTTCGTGTCGGTCGGCTCGAACGATCTCCTGCAGTTCCTGTTCGCGGCAGACCGGTCGAACTCGCGCGTGGTGAACCGGTTCGATTCGCTCTGCGTGGGACCGTTGCGGGCGCTGAAGCAGCTCGCGGCTTCCTGCCAGAAGCACGACACGCCGCTTACGCTCTGCGGCGAGATGGCGGGTCGTCCGATCGAGGCCATGTGTCTTATCGGCCTCGGTTTCCGCACGCTGTCGATGGCGCCGGCGTCGATCGGGCCGGTCAAGACCATGATCCGGGCGCTCAACGCACGGGCGATCACGCGGCTGCTCGACGAGCTTCTCGCCGGGCAAACCGGCAGCCTCCGGCCGGACATCGAAGCCTTCGCCGCCAAGCACGGCATCGAGGTTTGACGGCCGAAAGGAAATAACTTGCGGGCGGGCGCCGATGGCGTCATGTCGCGAGGGGCAACCAACTCCACAAAACACATCCCATGAGTGTCATTCCAAAAGAAAAGCTCGCTCGCCTCGTCGAGCGCTACGAAACGATCCAGGCCGAGCTCAACCAGGGCACGTCGCAAGCGACCTACGTGAAGCTCACGCGCGAGTTCTCGGAGCTGCAGCCGCTGATCGCCGCCGTGCGGGCGCTGGAATCTGCCGAGCAAGAGCGGGGCGACCTCGAAGCGCTGATCAAGGATTCGTCGCAGGACAGGGACGTCGTGGAGATGGCGCGCGAGGAGCTGGCGGCCATCGGCCCGCGCATCGAGGAGATGGAGCACGGGCTTCGCGTGCTGTTATTGCCCAAGGACGCGGCCGACGAGAAGAGCGCCATCCTCGAGGTGCGCGCGGGCACCGGAGGCGACGAGGCGGCCTTGTTCGGGGCCGACCTGTTCCGCATGTACCAGCGCTACGCGGACCTGCACGGGTGGACGACGGAGATCATCTCCATGTCCGAGAACGATCTCGGCGGCTACAAGGAAATCGTCGCGTCGATCACGGGCCGGGGCGTGTTCGCGCGGCTCAAGTACGAGAGCGGCGTGCATCGCGTGCAGCGCATCCCGGCGACGGAGAGCGGCGGGCGCATCCACACCTCGGCGGCGACGGTCGCCGTGCTGCCCGAGGCCGAGGACATCGACGTCGAGATCAAGGACCAGGACATCCGCATCGACACCATGCGCGCGGGAGGCGCTGGAGGGCAGCACGTCAACAAGACGGACAGCGCGGTGCGCATCACCCATCTGCCGACGGGTCTGGTCGTCGTGTCGGCCGAGAAATCGCAGCATCAGAACCGGCGGCTCGCCATGCAGGTGCTGCGCTCGCGTCTCTACGAGCTCGAGAGGGAGCGCGCCGACAGCCAGAGGAGCGAGGCGCGCAAGAGCCAGGTCGGGTCGGGTGACAGGTCGCAGCGCATCCGTACCTACAACTTCCCGCAAGGGCGCGTGACCGATCACCGGATCAACCTCACGCTCCACAACATCGACCGCATCATGGAAGGCGTCGGACTCGACGAGATCATCGACCAGCTCATCACCGAGGATCAGGCGTCGGCGCTGGCCGCGATGCAGGGCCATGGAGCCTAAAGTGCGGGAAGCCACCGCCGTGCTCGTCGGGCTCACGGCGCGCGAGGCCATGGCGGCGGTGGCGCGTATGCTCGATGCGGCCGGCCTCGAGGGGGCCTTGCGCGACGCGCGCCTCCTGCTGCTCGAGGCGCTTTCGATGTCGGCGGTCGATCTGTTGCGCGACCCGGAGCGGCGGCTCACGGCGGACGAGGCGGCGCGGCTTTCCGGGTTCGCGCTGCGGCGGCTCGCGCGCGAGCCCGTCTCACGCATCCTGGGTACGCGCGGGTTCTACGGCCGCACATTTCACATCACGCCGGCCACGCTCGATCCGCGTCCTTGCACGGAGACGCTGATCGAGGCGGTTCTCGATCTCGCCGACGTGGAGGGCTGGCGCGACCGGCCGATCCGCATCGTCGACATCGGGACCGGATCGGGCGCGCTTCTCGTCACGCTGCTGGCCGAATTGCCGCTCGCCACCGGCGTCGGCACGGACATCAGCGATGACGCGCTCGCGGCGGCGCGCGGGAACGCGGAGCGGCTCGGTGTCACGGAGCGGGCGACGTTTCTCAATCGGCGCACCCTTGACGGGCTCGATGGCAGCTTCCACTTCCTCGTATCGAACCCGCCCTACATTCCGACCGCCGACATCGCCTCGCTCGAGCCCGAGGTGCGGGACTTCGATCCTTCCGCGGCGCTCGACGGCGGCGCGGATGGGCTCGATCTCTATCGTGAGCTTGCTGCGGGCGTCCGGCGGATCGTGCCGGCGGGATGGGCTCTTCTCGAGGTGGGGGCTGGGCAGGCGGACGACGTGACGGGCCTCCTCGGCGCGGCGCTCAGCAACTCCGGTGGCCCGCCCGAGACCAGGCTATGGACGGATCTGGGGCAGCACACCCGCTGTGTTGCAGTGCGGACACAGCCGTCCTCAGGGCGCTAAAAACGCTTGGATTTGGACGGCGCCGGGTCTAATGTGGGAGTCAGAAAGTTTAACCCCGTGCGCATTTGGCTGTTGGCGGCAGATCGTTCCGTTATCTGGCTGTCATCAATCCGCGCATGATGAGGTGCGACACAGGCCCGTGCTCTCCGTGGCGCCGCGTCGGCAGGCGCCCGATAGCAACAAAAAGCCGCTCGCACTTAACCTTCCTCCCTTTGGGCATGCTTGCTGTCGTTCGGGCATAGAAGAGAGACGGATCAGGGTGGCGGACGCGGGGGTCCGCATAGTCCCGATCGCTGTGCGCACGCCCTGACAAGCGGGTGCATCGGAGAGGTTTTTTGGGGGGGCGCCGGGAAACCGGCTCAGCTCAACGCAGCTCGAGGGCTACGAGGGACGTAGCTGAGGGTCATGGCTTACGTGCCGCCCGCGCAAAAAGGGGGCGGCAGTGCTTGTATTCCACAACGATCGAGATTGGAGCCCATGAGGCAGGGACAGCAGAACCGCAGAGGACGCGGCCGCAACAACAACAACAACAACGGCGGTGGCAGCAACCAGAATCGCAAGGGACAGAACCCGCTGACGCGGAGCTTCGAAAGCACGGGGCCTGACGTCAAGCTGCGCGGAACGCCGGCGCACATCGCGGAAAAGTACATTGCGCTCGCACGAGATGCGCAGTCGTCCGGCGATCCCGTCCTGGCCGAGAACTACCTGCAACACGCCGAGCACTACAACCGCATCATCATGGCCTTCCGCGAGCAGCAGATGGCGCAAGGCGGCGGCGACATGCAGCAGAATGGCATGGGTCGTCCCCGCCCGCTCGGCGAGCCGGTGCCGATCGGCGACGACTACGGTGAGGACGAGGGCGAGTTCGCCTCCGACGTGCCGCATCAGCCGCAGTCGTATGCTCAGCAGCCGCGCAACGAGGGTGGCCAGCAGCGCCACCACGAGGGCGGCGGCAGGCCGTTCAATCGCGATCGCCACGACGGCGAGCGCGGGGATCGCGGCTACCAGGGCCGCCATGACCGTGGCGATCGCGGAGATCGCGACCGGGGGGATCGCGATCGTGGTGAGCGCTTCGGGCGCGGCGACCGGCCGGATCGCCCCGAGCGTATCGAGCGGTCGGACCGCCCGGATCGTGCGCCGCAGCCCGAGGTCGCCGACGCGCAACCGCGTCGTGAGCGGCCACCCGTACCGCATCACGAGCAGCCCGAGTTCCTGCGCCGCCCCGTGCGCCGTCCGCGCCGGGAAGCCAGCGCCGGTGACGAGGATGGCGCGACGCCGACGCCGGTGGTCGAGGGCAGCGGCGAGTAGGGTCGCCTTCTTTGGACATCACGATCGGGCCGCGGAGCGATCCGCGGCCTTTTTGTTTTGCAGATTGGTGAAGTGGTCCGCGATTCAGTCGAGCGTCGGACTCGTTGCAGCTTGGACGGATCCCGGCCTTCGCCGGGATGACGTCGGTGGGGAGGCTGGCGCTCGCATACCCGCCAACGTCATGGCCGCCGTCATTGTGGAGCGGTGCTTTGCATCGCCATGAGGGTAAGAGCCACGTGACCGCTTGAGGATTTTCGGACTGGACGTCTACCCTGTGAGGCTGTCGCCCACGGAGAGGGTGCCGCCGGCCTCGACGATGGCGTAGACGCCGAAGTCGATGTGGCCCAGCTCGCGGCGCAGCAGGGCAGGGATGTCCATGTCGCGCACACCCTGCTTCGGATCGACGTTGGTCGCCGCGCACCGGGCCGTGCGCTCGACGACCTTGAGGCGCACCGAGCCGATCACGATCTCGCGGCCGATCCAGTTGAGCTCGCTCCACGGTTCAGGGCCGTCGACGACGAGGTTCGGCCGGAAACGGATCGGATCGATCGCGCGCCCGGCGATGCGCTCGAGGTCGCGCAGCGTCGCGAGGTTGATCAGGTGCACGCACGGGGTGCCGCCCTCGGCGATGTAGTAGCCGGGGCCGCCCACGATCTTCGGCCGTCCGCGCAGCCGATCGGCCATGAAGGCGGCGAAGAACTGCTCGATCACCTGGCGGCCCGACGGCTCCGGCAGAAGGCCGCTCGCGACCTGACGGCCGCCGCGCAGGATGACGAGGCGCTGGGGGTCCTCCTCGAAGCGGGTCTCGAGGGCGGCGAGCCGCTCGTCGCGCATGAGCATGAGGAAGCTTATGTCGGGGACCGGGCGCGGGTCAGCGGGGTCGAAGCGGCTCGGCCCGTTCTCGATGGCCCAGGCACGGTCGAAGGGGAGCGCGCCTGCGGTGGCCAGGTTCACGCGTGTCAGCGGGTCCGGCGACAGGCCCTTGACCGGATAGCGGTAGATTCCCGTAACCACGCCCGTCATCTCTGCTCCCCACCGGACGATTGCGACTGTTTGATATGGCGCAAACGCCGCCCCTTTATACAGTGTCAGGCGATCCTATATCTCGACCAGCCGGTTGCTTCCGGGTGCCGCTTTCGGGCCCGGTTGCCGCCGCAAGACGATCCATTCGTGACGGCGTTTCGGCTTTGTGCCTCGTTCGAGGGCGGCCAAGCGCGCTTGGGAGGTAGCATATGGATTTCGAAAGGTACACGGACCGCGCCAAGGGGTTCGTGCAGTCGGCTCAGGGGCTTGCGCTCCGTGAAGGGCACCAGCAGTTCTCGGCCGAGCATCTGCTCAAGGTGCTGCTCGAAGACAGTGAAGGGGCAGCGTCGGGGCTCATCCAGCGCGCCGGCGGCGACGCCAAGGCGGCGCTGACTGCCGTCGAGCGCCTGCTCGCAAAGCGGCCGAAAGTCTCGGGCGGCGGCGCCGGCCAGCTTTATCTCGCGCCCGAGCTCGCGCGCGTGTTCGACAACGCCGAGAAGATCGCCGAGAAGGCCGGCGACCGCTATGTCACGGTCGAGCGGCTGTTGCTCGCCCTTGCCCTCGAGAAGGGCTCGGAGGCCGGCAAGATCCTGGCCGAGGCCGGCGTGACGCCGGAAGGGCTCAACACGGTCATCAACGATATTCGCAAGGGGCGCACGGCCGACAGCGCGTCCGCCGAGCAGAGCTTCGAGGCGCTGAAGCGCTACACGCGCGACTTCACGGAGGCGGCAGCCGCCGGCAAGCTCGATCCCGTGATCGGACGCGATGAGGAGATCCGGCGCACGATCCAGGTTCTCTCCCGGCGCACCAAGAACAATCCGGTGCTGATCGGAGAGCCCGGCGTCGGCAAGACCGCCATCGCCGAAGGACTCGCGCAGCGCATCGTCGCCGGTGACGTGCCGGAGAGCCTCAAGGACAAGAAGCTCTTGGCGCTCGACATGGGCTCGCTCATCGCGGGCGCGAAGTTCCGCGGCGAGTTCGAGGAGCGGCTGAAGAGCGTGCTCAACGAAGTCGAGGCCGAGGAAGGCCGCATCATCCTCTTCATCGACGAGCTGCACACCATCGTCGGCGCCGGCAAGGCCGAGGGCGCGATGGATGCCGGCAACCTGTTGAAACCGGCGCTCGCGCGCGGCGAGCTGCACTGCGTCGGCGCGACCACGCTCGACGAGTACAAGAAGAACATCGAGAAGGACGCGGCGCTGGCGCGGCGTTTCCAGCCCGTGTTCGTCGATCAGCCGTCGGTCGAGGACACGATCTCGATCCTGCGCGGCTTGAAGGAGAAGTACGAGCTGCACCACGGCGTCCGCATCACGGATTCGGCGCTGGTCGCGGCCGCGCAGCTCTCCAACCGCTACATCACCGACCGCTTCCTGCCCGACAAGGCCATCGATCTCATGGACGAGGCGGCGTCGCGGCTCAGGATGCAGGTCGACTCCAAGCCAGAGGAACTCGACGCCATCGATCGTGACCTGATGCAGGCCAAGATCGAGCGCGAGGCCTTGAAGAAGGAGACGGACGCGGCGTCGAAGGACCGGCTTCAGAAGCTCGAGGGCGTGATCGCCAACCTCGAGGAGAAGTCGCGCGCGCTGACCGATCGCTGGCAGTCGGAGAAGGACAAGCTCGGCTCGGCGCAGAAGGTCAAGGAGGAGCTCGACCGCAAGCGGACCGAGCTCGTGCAGTCGCAGCGCAAGGGCGACTACGCGCGCGCGGGCGAGCTCGCGCATGCGGTGATCCCTGAGCTCGAGCGCAAGCTCGCCGCCATCGAGAGCACCGAAGCCAAGGGCGTGATGGTCGAGGAGGCCGTGACGCCGGCGCAGATCGCGGGTGTCGTGTCGCGCTGGACGGGCATTCCGGTGGACAAGATGCTCGAGGGTGAGCGCGACAAGCTGCTGGCGATGGAGCAGGCGCTCGAAAAGCGAGTCGTGGGTCAGCGCGAGGCCGTCAAGGCCGTGGCGACGGCCGTGCGGCGCGCGCGCGCGGGCCTGCAGGATCCCAACCGGCCGATCGGCTCGTTCATGTTTCTAGGGCCTACCGGCGTCGGCAAGACGGAGCTCACGAAGGCGCTGGCGGCGTTCCTGTTCGACGACGAGAGCGCGCTGCTCCGCATCGACATGAGCGAGTACATGGAGAAGCACTCGGTGGCTCGCCTCATCGGCGCGCCGCCGGGCTATGTCGGCTACGAGGAGGGCGGGTCACTGACGGAAGCCGTGCGGCGGCGTCCGTACCAGGTCATCCTGTTCGACGAAATCGAGAAGGCGCACCCGGACGTGTTCAACGTGCTGCTGCAGGTGCTCGACGACGGGCGCCTGACGGACGGCCAGGGCCGCACGGTCGACTTCAAGAACACGCTCATCGTCATGACCTCGAACCTCGGCGCCGAGTTCCTCGCCGACCCGCGCCAGCCGATCGGCTTCGGCATGCCGGGCGAGAAGGACAAGGTGATGAGCGAGGAGGAGGCCTACGGCCTCGTCATGGAGGCGGTGCGGCGGCATTTCCGCCCCGAGTTCATCAACCGCGTCGACGAGATCGTGGTGTTCCACCGGCTGCGGCGCGAGGATATGACGGCCATCGTCGACATTCAGATCAAGCGGCTGCAGCAGCTCATCGCCGACCGCAAGCTCACGCTCGAGCTCGACGAGCAGGCGAAGACCTGGCTCGCCAACAAGGGCTACGATCCGATCTACGGAGCGCGGCCCCTGAAGCGGGTGATCCAGAAGCAGGTGCAGGATCCGCTCGCCGAGGAGATCCTGCGTGGCACCGTCAAGGATGGCGATACGGTGCGCGTCTCGGTCAAGGACGGCGCGCTGACCCTCAACGGCACGCCGGTGAAGGCGGCCGCGTAAGCGCTTTCGCCTCTCCCCGCTTGCGGGGAGAGGCGATTGGCTACTTGCTGGCCGTTTGGACCGGGGCGCGGCGCATCAGATCGTCGATGCGGTTGCGCTCGGCCGTGAAGTCGGCGAGGTCCTTGCCGGTGAGCTGGCGCTCGCGCGGAACCTCGACCGAAAGCGGGTTCACGAACTGGTTGTTGATCAGGATCTCGAAGTGAAGATGCGGACCGGACGAGAGCCCGGTCGTGCCGATGTAGCCGATAATCTGGTTCTGGCGCACCTTGGCGCCGGGGGCGGCACCCGGGGCGAAGCGCGACATGTGGCTATAGGCGGTCTGGTAGCCGTTGGCGTGACGGATGCGGACGTAGTTGCCGTTGTAGCCCTTGCGTCCGGCCTCCTCGATGGTGCCATTGGCGGCGGCGAGGATCGGCGTGCCGACCGGTGCGGCCCAATCGATGCCGGTGTGCATCTTGTACTCGCCGAGCAGCGGGTGCCGGCGCAGACCGAAGCCGGAGGTGAGGCGGATATCGTCTCCACGCACGGGCCGCTTGTTCAGGAACTTTTTCGCGTTGTTGCCGTGGATGTCATAGTAGTCGACCTGCCCGTCAGGGGTACGGAACCGGTAGTAGCGCCGCGTCTCGCTGCCGGTGGTGATCGCGGTGTAGAGGAGCTCGCCCGGAGGACCGTCGGCGCCGCCCTCGTCCTTCAAGTCGAAGAACATGTCACAGGTGTCGCCGGCGCGGAGGCGGCGGCGGAAATCGGTCTCGTAGGCGTGGATACGGAGATTCTGCTGGATGGTCTCCGGCGGGATGCTCTCCTCGAGCGAGGCATGGTAGAGCGCCGCGTAGAGGCTCGATGATTGCGGCGCGCCGCTGTCGCTCATGGCGAGGCGCATCAGGGCGTCGTCGTCGACGGGAGCCGCGCTGGCGACGAACTCGCCCGAGGCGTTGCGCGTGACCGTGACCTTGTGGGCGTGGCCTTCGTCGTAGACCGAGAAGCGGACCGGCTCCAAGCGGTTCTGGGTGAGCGACGGCTGAAGCGCGATGTGCACCTCCTGGCCGGGCACAACGGTCTTCTCAGGCAGCACCTTCTTCATCGCCTCGATCATTTCGAGGACCTGCCACTTGGTGGCGCCCGCTTCGGCGAGAACCTGCGACAGCTTCTGGCCCTCGCGCACAGTTTTGACGATGGGCTTCAAGAGGTCGAGGTCGTTCGAGCCGCCTTCCTCGCCGGCCTTGGTCAGGATCGTCGTGTTCGGTGCGGGCTCTTCGGCGCCGGTCTCGGTGCCAGTGGCAGCGGCCGTGTCGACGCCTTGAGCAAGGGCCGTGTCGGCGTCCGTGTCGGCGCCGGTGTCGGTCGCGGCGAGCTCGGCATTCTGGCTGGCGGCAGATGTCTCGGCGGCAGCGAAACGGTTGGCGATCTCGGTCGCCTCGTCGTCGTCGATCGCCTGTCCGTCCTCGTTCTGCAGCACCCCTCCGAGCAGCTCCTCGACGCGCAGGGAGACGTCGGCCGTGTCGCCGCCCTGGGCGGCTGCACCGTCCTCGTCCTCGCCGATCGGCTTGTTGTCGCTGTAGAGCTTCAGCGGGTTGAAGGGCGGGATGACCTCGGCCGAGTTCGGCGGCACGGGCGTGAGGCGCGCCACAACGCGCACGTAAGGCTTGGCGTAGATGTACTCGCGGTTACCCCGGCGCTGGCGCAGGTTGTCGTGGATGATGTAGCGGGTCGACTTGGCGCCGCTCGTGACCTGCAGGCGGTCGACCTTCGGCACGGCCCATTTGAGTCCGTCGTCGCGGCGGAGCAGGGCC